>Ga0049105_1001267_pt1 | contig 10886 bp, 7 predicted proteins | sample WorMetvaBAHAMAS1_FD_61260 | JGI IMG/M metagenome (GOLD analysis project Ga0049105, IMG submission 61260) | Worm MetaG Olavius vacuus BAHAMAS.1 | ecosystem: Host-associated > Annelida > Digestive system > Unclassified | place: Germany: Marburg | collected 2013-04-09 | reverse complement strand
TATGTGACTGGCCGATCACATGCACGCAGCGCCGCACGCAGAGCGGTCGTGTGTCAAGGGGCGGCCGGAGGCGGTCGACGGAGTCCCGCGTGCCGGCGGCTGATCAGACCGGACGTCCTGCGGGGACAAGGCGCTGTTATACTCTTATCCAGAATCCGAATCCGCGGATTTTTAAAAAAATCTGTCCGAATCCGTCCGCTTACAAGATTTTGAGATCCGTAACAACACTAGTCATATATCAAGATAGCATTACCTTGGATAAAAAATAGTAGAACCTAGGCAGATCGAACTGAGTTAATTTGAATCCTTGCTTATTATCAAACTGGTGCCTGCAATCCAGTGACTGGCAGTAACTTAGTATATAGTTTAGGAGGAATTAACCTTGGTTGAACATCGAACATGCTTGTGTCGAAATCTCAGTTACAACGAAGTGGTCAGTAAGTATGTGTCGTTCAAAGGAGCGTCGGCTGTATCGAAGTTAACGTGACAGTCGTTGTCAGTGAACAAACTGTGCTGGAGTTTATACCAATAAGCCTAAAGTTCATGTAAACTTGCCATTGTGCCGTCATGTTAGTCACACTACGCGGCTAGCGGCATTCGTAATGCAGTCATTTGTGCTGCTTCTGTCATTCACAGATCTCTGCCCATCGCAATCCCCTCTTGGCTGTCACTAGTGACTCGACAGGGCATTGCAGACACTAGTATGTACTCTGTAAAAATGCAAATGTAGCTTATATTAATTATGAACAGTCAAAAGAGAAGATGTCTGCGCATGGACAAAAAGATTACTGTGTGATTGTCCTTCGAGAATCTTAAAGCCACACTGAACTGTGTGACATCGGAGAAGAATGTTGATGATCTTACAGTGGTAGAATAGGAAAAGTAAGTAAGTAAGAAGATTTCTAGTCAGTGCCCTTAACGCCACTGTTGGGGTCCGAGTGTTAGCACTGATTAACGAGCTGGGTAATTTACATCGCAGTCGTTGTTCTGCATGTCGTCTGTACTGTAACAGGAATGCATGTACCTGCACGATTACGGCGACGAAGCGGCAAGCTTTTCCAAGGAGGAAATTCAGCAAGGGTTTGTATTCTTTGATAAAAACTGATATATTTTTAGTCCTGGTCTCTTTTATTCATATTGTCTCATCTGGTTGTCGACAAGTGTTAGTAGTATTTAGTTACGCGGACTACGACTACGTCTCATTCTCTATTGTCCATTTTCCTACAGTGCACCGTGTTGATTGTGGAACTTTGAGTAATTAACTCATCACAACCCTGTGGCTGTTTCCAGTTCACTAAAAGTTGCCATTTTATATTTACATATGTGTAAGAAGCCGCATTGGTCGGCATTTTTACCGTTGTGTAAAACATGTCTCGCGTGCATTAGCACCAGGTCATTGACGGCATTCAGCAACTTCTGCAATCTCCATATACTTCTGGGTAACCACTGGTTAACGTGCGTACTGGGTAAGCCTAGAGAACACCTGTTAGTACAGTTGAATGTGTCGTGAACGCTGGACAGCAGCAACATGGACACAAAAAAAATTTGCACACAACTTGTAGTCATTTTCTTCGGAAACTGGGTGGCTCAGAAAAGAGGCAGTCGTTTATAGCCTACATACATGTATTTCTTCAGTTGGTTGCATATATCATGAAAGCTGGATGGCGGCAGCATGGACGGTGTTTGTAGTTTTATGCAAGTTGCTTTAACGTAGTTCACTGTGGTTTGCTACTGCAGGAAGCACTTGGTATATGAACAAAGGTTACACGAGCAGTACGGCAGCGTACCATCGGCACCCAGTATCAGCCCAGATACCATGAGTAAATCACACACAAGGTTTGGTCCTCTTGTTTTGTATTTATCTCTTTTCTTGCAGAAACTGTTGTGTAGCTTGCATTCATCATTTGATTAATTTTAGTGTAGTTTTATAATCTAGGTGGCATCGCGGTAGAGTGTCGGACTTGGCGACCAGAAGTCGTGGGTTTGAGTCTCGGCCGGGCACTATGGCGTAAAAACTCTGGGCAAGTTTCTCACACCTATGTGCCTCTGTCACCAAGCAGTATAACTTGGTACCGACGAAAGCTGGGGAGTAAACAGACACTCTGCGCGACACACTGGCCCCGTATTCGTGGCCTCGCAGTGTAAGCTGGGGTCTGGCTGAGAGTTATAGGAAACGGAGATCAGCGCTACCCCATGGGCCCATGTGGCTTGGGAAGGACTTTACTTTTGCTTTACTTTATAATCTAATATATATATATAATTTTTTATTGCGTTATTGTTGGCTCTGTAGAATGATTTGTTAATAAGTGACTAAGCTCGGATTGTTCTTGTGGGATGGTGTAACTTTTGGTCACCTATCATCTACAGGAGTAAAAGTAAAGTGAACAGACGAATTCATATAGTGCTTTATATATAAGCTCTTTATATCTAAAGCAGTCAGATATGGCCCGTGTGTAACAAGGGGATCACACAGTTTTACCTCCCACCCACACACAACGATACCTCCCTTTACTCCCTAGCCGCAGTGCATAACCGCACTGCACCGGGAATTGAACCCGAACACCGTGACCCATCCAAGTACTAATCGGGCCTGATGTGGGTTAATTTAGTTGATCGAGACCATCGCGACCGCTACGCCAGACCACCACCCAAGGAGAGGCATCTGCTAGCCTCATAGCCTTTTCTGTGGTGAGGCCCTGTTATATTGGGCTGAATGTACTTACACTCAGGGCTTGGGAACTCTGTAGGAGTGTGTTGCGTTGTTGTCCATTTGGTACTGGGTTTCAGCTACACGATGTGTCTGTGTGGTGTGAGGTTGTAAGGTAAGTGTATGGACTAGGTGCAGAGGGATGTGAGTGGCTTCACGGAGTTTGTAGAGGCCCGTTCTATACACATTTTTTCACGGGTGGCACCGTGCAGCTACTGCAGCCTTGTCTCGCTGTTTTCCCACGTTCTTCACCCAAGGAGCTGTGATCCAATCGACCACCAGAGCCCATGGCCAGTATTGCCAGACTCCACAGTGGTTATGTTATCAGATAATGTGATGGATGCCTGTATTAAGTAAGTAAGTATGAATATTTGTATACAGAGTCTAAAAAGAAAAGTCACTCTGCCTCGCTGTCTTATTCAAACAGAAGTGCTTTGACTCCTAAAGTACAAGTCCGTTAATATAAACAGTGTGATTGGTGTAATAAGTTGTTGAAAGTCGTATGAGATGTAGTATATACTTTTTTTCTAGGACAAAGGAAATAAGTCCATCGGACAGTGGGCAGTTGTCTCCCGTCGGGTCATCTTCGAACCCATCTCCTCCGGATGACTCGGGCTCTCCAGTGGGTACATCTGCTGAGAGCACAACATTCCTGGACCCTTATATGCCCGGAGGCCGGCCGGCCGACAGCACAACGAGACCGGCACACAGCATGGCACCAGTTGGAGTAGTGAATCTGCCGCCGCCGTTCACTCACCAGCTGCCTTTCACTAACTCTGTTGGTGGCCATCACCTTTCATTGTTCAGTGATTCGGGCTTCGTCTCAAGTCGGCAGCCAAAGCCGCCATTCAGTCAGCCTGTGAATGGTAATTGATCACTCTGTAACCCTGTTGTTGTGTTGTGATACTGTCAGAAAGATGAATATTTCGTTTCAGGGTCCAAACTGTAATTTGCGCGAAAATGGCATAAATTACTAAATATTTAACTAATAATGCAATATGCAGTTGGTCACAATTTATTTTTCAAAGTTTCGGCAACTGTTTGATAGAAAGTGTGATTGTTTTGGAGATGCATAGTGTTTGTGCAGCGTGCGTCCTGCAGATGGTCGGATGTAAAGCTGTCGGCTTTTTTATGTATGTATGTATGTATGTATGTACGAAAATTTATATGCGGCACACCTTAAGCAAAAAAGTCACAGTAATCAGTCATCAGTTTCTGTTTAATCAGCATTCACTAGTAAGTAAGTAAGTAAGTAAGTAAGTAGAACATTTATAAAGCGCATTACGCAATGCCTCTAATGCGCTAGCCGTATGGATTGTTTTCTTTAACCACTATTATAGACCTCCAGTACAATAAATTCAGTTTTGTTATATGGATGTGTGTATTGATCATAAAATATCATTACACTTTAGCAATAAGCATCACAAAAAAAGCCATTTTCTTGTACATTTTCTAGAATCTGAAGGGAGAACCGTTTGTACGCTTTTGACAATGTTGGTAATTGTCAACGACTTCCTGAAGCATCTGTTGTTTCAGTGGTCGTGTGCTTGTGTTCTGTACTGAAATTTGAAAGTGCTGTTGCACTGTCAGATGAGCAACGGGTGCCTCGAAACAATGATGTGCCAGCAACAGAATCTTTGAGCAATGGTTCAGATTGGAGCAGGTCGTCGGGGCTAACTACCAATGGAAATAACACGTCAGATTCATTATCACAAGACGATGATCTTGGTCAGTGTTATTCTAGAGTTTGTTCTCATTGATCGTGATGTGTGAATTCATGTTTGTGTTCCTTGTGACGTGTAGCTGCTAGAAATTTGTGAATTTGTTGCTGCCGTTGAGGGTGGTCCTACTGGAACTTTGCTATAGTGTTAGGTGTCAGAAAATGAATGTTTTGGCTATCAGGTGGAGGAGAAGAAAAGTTTGTCGACATTTTGAGTCATTTTAACAGTTCATTAGTGTGCCAGTAGGATTATCATACATTTAGAGTTGCTATACCGTGCTTATGTGCAGTGTATCAACGTACTGTAAATGGGGTAGATTTGTGAATGCAAAGGTTCTCCCTGTAAATAACTAACCCTAGATGGTGTCATTGTCATATTGTCACTTCATATGGTTTCAGATTTTGTGTGTTTGTAGTTTTCAGTTTATTTATCTACTCGCTAGTGTGATTGATGGAAAGAACTACTGTAGTATATACCATACTTGTGGGATGCATCAGAGCCATCAGAGGAAGATTCACAAAGACATAAGTCTTGGACTTAAATGATTAGTAGCTGTTATGTGGGCATTGGATATTTATTGCCTCCCTTCCAATGCACAGCATCTCAGCTGTGCTGATTTGCCTGAAGGATAAGCAGAAAGATTATCAGAACTGTTCTGTGTCGTATTGTGTACCACTGCACAGTTGTGCTCAAATAGGCTTTCTTACAAGTGAATGAGGGACGTGTTTAGGTTTAGATTTGTGTGTGTATTTTTTGCAGTTTTCTTAGATAGAACAAGTTTGTCTTAGGGTGTAGTATTTTTATTTTTGTGTTCATGTTTGAGTTTGGTTGTCAGACCCAGCACTTGTAGTTGCTTGTTAGAATAGACTTTTCCCGAAATGACCTGTTACGAGTCTAGCGGGTCATTGAACTCTGCACTTACTGGATAATTCAATTGATTTCAGGTTTTGACCCATGGGATGTATCTGCTCGTGCACTGGCCGACCTAATTGAGAAAGAGAAAGTCAGTTCTTATCGGCCGCCGCAGCTTCCACTGCCAGGTGCAATGCCGTCGGCACCGTTGAATCATTTCCATGGCTTTCATCCCCGGTTGAAGCTGATGCCGCCCGGTTTTACTCCAAATGGATTTCCTCCCAGCATGGCAAACATGCGACACCCGGGTAAGTGCCTTAGTTTATCTGTAAGGTACATGATGCCACTGAGTTATGTTTGCCAAATAAGCTGCCTTTTTAAAGATGCATATTTGCTTTCTCACCGCTGACAGAGACTGAAGAGCTCAGACATGTCAGCTACATTTAGTAACCAGCATTTTTCTAGCTTAAACCTACATTGGCAATTATTTGTATTCTCGTGATATGAGATCATACACAAACATAGGAAAAGGCTTGAGGTAGCAGTGCTCAATCGGGCATGAACCCGTGATCTTCAAAAGTCCAGATGCCGTAACTGTTGCGCCATCTTGCCACACCAGTGGTCGATTATTTTTTTCTGCAGTTTTATCAAAACGTTATTGCCGATCTACGTTTGTTCTTTATGGTGACAATTTTGCAGTGCTTCCTTCACACATGGCTGCACTGCATCAACAGCAGCAGCAGCGTAGCCGGATGCTGGGTTTGATGCAGTCGACGGCTGCTCAGACTGCAGTCAGCCAGCCACAGTACCCTCCAGCAGCTGCTCCACGGATGACGTTGCAAGGTGGCACCAGCAGTGCTGCTCGCAATCTGTTTTCGAGCCCGACAGAATCGTCGGCTACAAATTCAGACTCCTTCTACTACCCCAGACAACCGGTATTGATTGACGAATTTCTGAACGCTTTTCTGCAGTTTTGTTAATGCATTTGTGACACCTGCCTGTTCGAGAATGATGCCTCTTGTGAGTGTGAGTCGCTGAGGTGGAGTTCTGCAGTCAGAAAAAGAGAGACATTTGTAGTGCCCCGCCTACAGTTAGAATGTGGGAGCATTGCGTGGTCGTCAGTTAAGTGTTCGTTCTTGGTTATGATGTATGGTGATAGACTAAGTTGTGATGATTTATTATGGAGATGTGACAACATCAGGTGACGGTCAGTTAATCGCCATTGCAAGTATTGCCGGGAGCTTTGCTGGTAACATTACACCAGATGCGTTGCTACAAACAGCAAATACTTTGCTTCAGTTCTCGATATATTTTGGTCACCAGTGATCACTAACATTAGTTTGTTCGTGGCGTAAATTGGTTGTGTCGGTACTAAATGGAGATGATTAATAGGTGACCTATGCACTGCAGTAAGAGTATTGTGCAGCCCATGTCACAGCAGTTTTCACCATAAACACACCTTCAGTTGGATTCCGTCCTGAAATAACGCATACATGAGATGCACATATTAGTAGTAAACCACGGTGAACCTTGTGTCACTGTCATTCTGCAGATGCATTATTGCCAATGACGTTTAAGCTTGTGTTTTCGCCGGCGATTCACAGCCAAACACACTATTTTCAGGCTATCCATGTGTGAATGTCTGTGACCGTAATATACTAAAGGTCATATTTTACAAACCACTTGCAGGAATTTCACCAAATTTACTGCCTCTGTGCAGCTGGATTCAAAGATGAGCTGATTGAATTCTGAGGTCAGGAGGTCAAACTATCCTATATTATTGTACTTCTGACAACTCGCTGTATGGCAAAGCAGCAGCCAACCATGTATATGTTACATCTATGTATGTTTGCAGCCTAACGATGTCTTCATGTGGAGAGATTGGCAAGAAGGCTTGAAAGCACTGCTACCAAATGTTAACATCAGCTTCGGCACCCCACCTCACACTTCTGTCGATACTTCGGGGTTGGCACGGGGTCTCGGACAGAGCAATGGGTTCGTGCCTTCGCAGGCTAATGCCACACACCTCCCCATGCACAGTGCTTTTCCAACCGATAAAAGTGAGTGGTTATTTGTTAATTTTTCATCACCTGTGGTACTGTTTCCTATGTATCAGTTGTAAAAAGTTGCCTGTGTTATGCTTTGATAAATATGCGTTGATGTCTTTGGTTGTGTGCTTCTTTGCTTCTTGTTCTGTTCTGTATCTTGTTTCCAATCTGTTAATACCCCAGTTGTCATTTCACACTGGCTGATGTTTCAGTTTTGCTTAATAGAAATTAAAGGCAGATTCAAACATATCTCTGTCCTGGTTGCCTGATGCTGTTAGTTGGGTAACAGGAAGGGCTTCTGCTCTAAAATGCACTCCCTGGAACCCAGTGCAACTCTGGAAAAGTAGCCAGTTAAACAAGAACTGAAGTGTCTCAACAATTAGATTCGTTTGGTTGGAATTCGATATTACTACTTAATTTTATATCAAACAACCAAAGTAATAGAAACTATGACGTTGCGACCTCTCTTGTCCATTTGACACTATAGTGGTCCTTGTAGTGATGCTCATCACTTAGGCCACTCTAAAAATTACTGAACTGAACTGAACTGAATCTCTCAGATCAAGATCCAGAAGAACCAAGTACCAGGTTTCTTCTCATGAATGCCTCGGAGAGAGGTCGAAACGTCAAGGTTTCTATTATTTCGGTTGTGTAAATATGAAATTAAGCAGTAAAAATCAAATTGGTAGCAGCAGCTGTATTGCTAGGCTGTCGTATTTTCTAGGTCTTGCAGTAGCCAATTTGTATTGAACAAAGTAAATAGTAAGCAGTGGTGGTGATAGTAATATTAGTTTACTGTATTTTACAGTGGTTGCATATGCCGACTGCTGTGTTAGATTGGTCATCGCGTTCCGTACCAGATCTTTCGTGGGATCCGGCAATTGTCAATTCTGGGGATGTTACTGCAACTGATGGTAAGTTTTCTCGATGTCATTTTTCATATTGCTAAAACTCCCGTACATGTGCATAGATTATGGGAACATTTAGATTATAATGATATCTTCTGTGCTTCTGATACGATGCTTCTGATAAAATTTAACTTTTAAGTGCATTTTGAAAAGTAACACGATATCCCAGAATTCTGGAGTTCTAGAATTAGTGACAGGAAAAAGCAGGCAAGAAGATCAAAGCCTGTGAGATGTGGATATGGTGAAAGCAGCTGTCGAAGATCAGTTGGACTGACAAAATCTCTAGGCACGAGGGCCTGTTATTTGCAGTTATAGGTTTTATGATTGATTGACGAAAGACAGCAAATGGTGGTATGCAGAAATATTTTACACATTGTGAGCAGTGTTTGTGCCGACTGCTCAGTTGTATCTGTGTGGAGTTCTCAAGTTAAGGACGCTCAATGATGATTTGTTGCTGTGATAGGTTTGAACGAAGATGCCCCTCCACACTGGATGGCGTCGTTGCATCACTTGACAGAAGACAATGGTACTAATGCTGGCGGTGGCACGTTTGGACTGACGCCAGGCAATACTTTGCAGCCGGGATCATCGTGGATGCCGTCGTCGCAGATGATGTCCGGTCGCGTGCTACCTCCAGGCTTTGGACCATCGTCGTCGTCACGGCCGAATCAAACTGCTGATGGGCAGCTGCTTGGCGAGCGTCAGTTGTCTGCGTCGTAAGAAGTACGTCATCGTTACAGTTGTAGATCGTTATTTTTTCTACCTTTTTACATTGCAAAATCTCCTGGGGTATTACATATTCACCAGCCCACAGTATTATGCCGAGGAATTTGTTTGATGCCGATTGGTAATTCACTACTTCTACAACTGCTGATCGTCACCAAAATCAACAGATTTTCTCCCGAGAAATGTCAAAGTACACCAGCTAAGCACTGCAGACGTGCTCTTTGCAGTAGTGGAGCTTATTGTTTGTATCTGGGACAGTTAGCATAATTGAAAGTCATGTTTTTGTGTACATTAACGATTGCTTATCAATACTGGTCGACAACACCACAGAAAATTGACCCGACTGTTCCAGTGGCCAAGTCGTGTCGACTCCCAGGTCTGGTTGTTTGGGGTCATTCTAAACTATCACTTTGCCATGGATGTTTATTTCATATTGCAATGCAACCAGGATCCGGAGAGATTCAGTCAATGGATGGCATCGTTAGTTTCCTTGCTGTACCTGCTGATTTTATGTGCAATATTCATTAAATAAAACTGTTAACGTGCAACTGACTGAGTACTGTGATCTCTTACATTTTACAAGATCTCTTATTACCGGTTATTACGTTCAAAAGAAACCCAACAGGAGGTATTGCACATTGTAACTGTTGTGTATTTGTTTGTAGGGCTTGTTTGGCACTCTTCTACATCTTTTGATCAGTTACAGCAGCGGCGATTAATTTCTGCTTCTTTCTATCCTTGAAAATGTTTTCAGCTATGCAGTCGAGTTGTTTGACCCACCCGTGTTCAAAAGCCACTTCACCGCGTCAGCCGTGAATCAGCACAGTACTGCCATCGCTGTTTTAGAGGTGTCGGACGCTACAAATGGATTAATAACGTTTGAGAAGCTTATTTAAAAACAGAATGTCACATGCTAATCTATAGTAAAATGAACGTTGTGTAAAGTTGATAATATTGTTAATGAGTACAGCCAAAACACTGCTGGTTTTACTGGTTGGTTTTTACATCTGAAGGCACTGCAGCATTACATACGTCACTGACGATTGCACGTTGACAACAAAATTTAACTGTGCAAGGTTTTTATAGGATGTCGCTTAATGTATATGCAAAAACACCCAGAGGTAGCTGGCCAAATGCAAGAAGACAGATTGGAATTAACACGAAAGGCAAGCAAGTTGAGCAAAGACAGATGTGATCGGTTATATATTCTGCAGAGTTGTGGAGGAACAGCGGGTTAAAGTACCAAGACAAAGACTGGCAGTTTAATTGCACACAAGTTAAAATCGAGTTTCTATCACATTTTGGCTTGCAGTTACAAATGATGGGGAGCTTATGAACAGTCCTCGTCTATTCCCGGTAATTTCTTGCACAATGATGGAGAAGAAATGCGCATGTTTAGCACTTGATTAGTGTGTGTAAACCCAGCCATATGGTACTTGCAGTACTCCACTAGCAGTCACAATGTACTCTGTACTATCGCGGGTTTCCATAGAAGCAGAGGCAGGTATGACAATGTCTGGTCAGTGCTGAGGCCAGGTCATATCAGACCATTGCACAGCCCCCTCCATGTATGCAAGGTATGTGTTTGTATGTCTGCAAGTCTGCTGGGAGAGCCGTGGGCTGTATGTTTACATTACGCAGCCTGGCGGCCAGTTTCTTCTAGCGCAGGCCTCTATGCCCTACGCCTTGATGGACTTGAAAGACCCAGCGAGGTCATAGCAGGTTCTGGTGTTAGTGACTAGGGTGGTGCCTGTGACCTAATGCTATCTGTTATCGGAACACCAGTATTCATTATAGTATTGGCTGTTCTTATTCCTGAGCGTAATGGCCTGTCACAGCTTAACGAGGACACAGGCAAATCCTACGTGCCTGTCTGAGAATTCAATCTCGTAGCATGCGCGCTAGCCTAATTGAGCTAAAAAAA
>Ga0049105_1001266_pt1 | contig 10887 bp, 5 predicted proteins | sample WorMetvaBAHAMAS1_FD_61260 | JGI IMG/M metagenome (GOLD analysis project Ga0049105, IMG submission 61260) | Worm MetaG Olavius vacuus BAHAMAS.1 | ecosystem: Host-associated > Annelida > Digestive system > Unclassified | place: Germany: Marburg | collected 2013-04-09 | reverse complement strand
TAAAATAATTTTGTGTTTTTACATGCCCTGTACAGAGATCAAGCCAACCACGTGATAAAGATGTAAGCAGTATGCTTTTAATTTCTTTTTGTGGCGACCCAAGGTCCTGTTTTGGTATGCACATTTGTCAGACCTCTTGGCATTAACTTTTTATCAAAGGGTCTTCATTCACCAAGCTTTGTATAGCTTAGGACTTCATCAAGTCTAACTTCATCAACTGCTACTACCACATTCGGCTTCTGCTTGTTCAGCCAATTTTCTGTGGTTGCATAAAGTTAGGTGAACTCAGATGACAGGAGCCTTTGTGGACTGCTAGAGCACAGGACCCTTTACAGGCTCGATGTGCTTCACACTACTGAACCAACAGTGTCAGATTACAGAGTGAGTAGAATTCAACGTCCCACAACACATATCAGGTAATTCGAGAAACGAGTCTTTCCAGGCAATCGACAGACAACGAACTCGCAACAACGAAGATAAAACTGTAAAATGTTAATGGAATTGAGTGGAATGTTGGTGCAAACCCAAATCACTAAGCACACAGCGAATCGTCAAAGACTGGACTGAGTGATGCACTTTTGGCATTTTTAGAAACGTACTCCTCCATAATATCGTGTTACAAAAATCTCTCCCTAAGAGCAACTGATAAAATTAAATTCAAAGTAGTTACATGATCACAATCGACTTGAAATATCACTGGACTGAAGTATTTCACACAGCTTCCCATCACATGAAATGAGCGGGTTTCTGTAAAAAAAGTGACAAACTACCATCAGGGATTTTCTTCAATCAGACACAGAACGACACGTTTTTTCTAAATTCAACGTTCTGAACTATTGCTTTTCTAAGTTCCCATCTTCTTCCTCGATGAACCCAAAGCTGACTGCCTCTGCATAATGTGTAGCAAACTCAACAATATGGAAGTAGCCAGGGGGGGGGCCAAAAAGTATTCCCCCAGTTTTCCGGGCATTTACATGGCCAGTGCCAACCATCATTGTTAATATCAGTTTTTACAGCAATATCTACACATTATTAGCCGATCCCCTAGTTATACTCCTATATGTTTTCCTCAGTTATATTAGATGCCCCCAACTAAGAATTTCTGGTTATGGTGATGGTTGACAGTATGCTGAAGCTGACAATTCTACAGAATACTCAAAAGATACAGTCTACGACAAAGAGTCCATGATGAGTTCGAAGCAACGGCATCTTAAATACATTACATACATCAGTCACACATTACTCAGTGCATAGTGACGCTGCTGACCGCACAGTAATATCAAACAACTAACACAGCACCAGCGCCGTGTTTAGTCACTTCGAAGATTCCCACTGCCAAATTCCCATTCCCAAACTCGCACAAGATGTGTCTTGCCGACCCCAAAACCACATGTAATTAAAAGTCATTGGATGATCTGACACTAAGAAAGATAAAAAAAGCACAGCTGGCCCTTCGGTTTCCTCCAATCACACGAAACGAAGATGCTACAACTGCAGGAAATATTCCTAGAAAAATGTTAACCTACAAACTCTGTGCCTCCCCCCAAAACTGTAGGTTCTAAACACGGCGCTACACAGCATTTGAAAAAATATCTACTTATATGCGCCGCAACGATACCGACACAGCAGCCACCTGCTAAGCCTCAGTGAACTAGACTCGAGGCAGTAAATAGCATACATATACTACACAAGGAATTCTACTTCATGTGTGTGCATGCCGACAGCACGCGACACTAATAACCTAAGAACTGTGCTGGCACAGAAAAACACAGATACGTGCATAATATAATCCTATCAACATTAACGGCTGGTTGCTTGACTGTTATTCAGTACATTACATGCACTATCACACTGCATTCACAGGTGGTAACGCATGAATTGCACAATATCGGCTATCCGTCATTATGTAACAAGAACTTGGTGAGCACTATTTTTGTGCACCACAATTAATCCGAGTGGAATTTTAAAGAGCCACCTAAAAACAAGTGGTACTAAGTTAATTAGCAAATTTAACTGACACCCAGAAAACCAGCCGTCAACAATAATGACTTTATTGTCAACTGAATCTCTGTGCCATGTCATTAAACTCATAAGCAGTATAGGCAACTCTTGCCAGCAATGTGTGGTATACGTTGGCCAAACGGCCACTGAAAAAGTTTCATTCGAGAGATGCAAAAAAGTTTTGACATGATAAATTAATAGGAAATTTATCACTGATACTTTTCCACAATGACCGAACTGCTACACAGACTGACTGCCGTAACTATCCCTAAAACACTACTAACACATCATTGACAACTTCACCTATGCCCATATCAGGAATGGTGTTTGCTCATGGACGAGTGCAACAAGGGTTAGCATGCATTCAATTCAAACTGGATCATATCCACTATGATTTTTTAGCCATGATCACTGAACAAGAGAACGCAACATCCACAGATAACATACTACAAAATCCACTTTTGTCACCTCATACAAAATCTGGCCTGCAAAACACTTGGCCAATTCTAAACAGTTCACAAAGGCTGCACACACACATCCGATGAATAATGGCAACAACAATAATAATGCTAATGTACATGTCTCTATCTCACGGCAAAGGTGTGACTTGAAAACATGGTTTTAAATTTAGTGTATGAAATTAGTCACAGGCAGCAGTAAGAATTTCAAGTTGTTCAGTAGTTTAAATGAGCTTCGTTACAATTATTACTATTATCAAGGCTGCTTGTTTTACGTGCCCTACGACGGGTTCTTTGGGTTTCACTACAGGCCCCAACTATCCCTGAACCCCTAAAACTAGTTAGTCTACTTGTCAGTCTACCTACGGACATCATCACTAACAGCAAATGTGTGCAACTGGCATCAGTTATATACCAGACTGTCAGCAGAAGTATCAGCATCAATTAGCCTTGTGCGACACACAGCTATAGAGAAAACATTCTAAGTTGTTGACCTATGGTGTCAGCTAATTTCAGCTGACTATTTCACCAAACTATTGACAAGCCATATTACAGTACTTATTCTGTTATTTCAAGTAGCTTATTCCGAACAGAAATTCCATGTTTAAATCCATTAGCAAAACCTAACTCATCTAACTCCTGATGACAACATCTAACGTGATGATTTACTTATTCATTTTTTTATTATATGTAGCATTTAGAATTTGTGCCATGCTGATTGACACACACACAGAGGGAGACACACACAGACAAACAACCCCAGCCAGCTATACTGTTATCTTACTGATCTCATTGTTCATTTCTGGCAGGGAGAGAGAGGGCCTGAGAAAGTGTACAGTTTGTATGACCTTAACAGCAATAAGAAGATAACCAGCTTCACATCATAATCAAGTCAAATTAGTTTTGTCAATGTTGCACAGGGCAACAGTGGACATCGTGTCACTTGAAGAAAAAGATCACATTGAAGGTGCTAACCTTGGTTTTAGACTGGACGGTACAACAAACTTAACACCAAACTTAAGACCCAATTAATATTGACCAGCACATTAGTTCACTTGTTCACATCTCACGACAAGTGTACAAGTGTTGACCAGCACACAAATTGCTACTGTTGATTAACTGTTTTAAATCACAGACATAACATCAGAGATGATACTTGTAGCAGTCATAAAAGAGTACACCGTTATTAACATTGCCATTTTGTTTCATAGTCCACACCAATCATTGGAACCAATTGTAAGACTGAAGTTTCAGCGTAAAATTAATATTCACGATTAGCACATCACTACACTTTGTTTACATGAACAGTGTGTTTACAACTGTTGTTTCGATAAGAAAAAAATCGTAGAATTGCTGGTTGGACTGATTTACTGCGGTTCGGTTTTAGGTGTAAACAAGTGATGTATACGTGCTGGACTGCTGGTCATTAATATTAATTAAGCCTTAAGTTCGGTTTTAAGTCTGGTCTTAACTCCGGTCTCAAACTGATGGAACACCAACTTAAGACCAAACTTAACACCTTTGGTCTGATCTTTTTTTCGAGTGTCGTACTGTCTCACAGGAGATGTTCGTTCACATCTAACAGCAGAAAGCAGCAGCAGCAGCAGCGTAAATGGATTGGCGGGATGTACACAGATCACAACACTGTGAATGAATGAAGTAATTGATCAACTGACTCTTTACAACAGCAGGTGCTTGCACACATCAACTATCACCAGCAGAGTGAAGACAGCCTGACAGCTTCGGTGAAATACAGCTACAGAGAGAGGCTAGGATGAGATTTAACATCGCGACGTTAGTTGCAGCACGACTTCTTGTGTTCGACGGCAGTGGCGGTTGGCGCGACCGTGATGGTCTGGACGTTATTGCTTGGAGTGTGAGCATCGCCACCGGCACCATCCTGGATCTGCTTCTGTGAAACGATCCTGTATATTTCTGTCAAAACAGAGTGGCATGGTTAATTTTTTAAAACAATTAATCGCATTTTTAATCGTTAATTTACCCATCTCTAATTGTAACATTTAAACAGATATGAAGAATATTACATTTGTGACAGTGTATAAGCATATATAAAAAATAAAACTAATATGAATTCTCTGACAATTTCCTGTACAACTTGCCTGTGAGGATATTCTGGAAGGCTGCCTCAACATTGGTTGAATCTAACGCAGAGGTTTCGATAAACGACAATTCATTTCTTTCTGCAAAAATAATAAAACATCTACCTACAATACCATCGAAAAGTCTACACAAATTTACCTGCAGGAGTCTCCGAGTGTCGGACTATAAACCAAAACAAAAGACGAAATCCAGTTAAGGCATCCAAATGGATTTTAAGTAATAACAACAATAATATGGTCACAATATAGGTCACCAGTACAAATTATTCAGAAAGCCCCATGTTTCATGCACACAGGCAAACTTTTTAGTGAACGTATCATAAATGCGTAGAACTTTCTCCCAGACATTGTTGATTTTAGTTCCCACTCATGTTTCAAATAATCAATCCACAAGGTCGACTTTTCCAGATTTCTTAAGTGTTTCTAAGGTGCTTTTATGATATGACGTGTTTTGTATTTTGTACATTTGTTATATTTTATGTATTTTTGTGTGTGATTTTTACAGCGCATTCGCACTGCTCGCAGTGCATTTGAATGCACACCGCTGTACTAACTAGAAATATTCTGTCCATCTGCCTGTCTGTCCGTCTATCTGTCCTTCGATCATTCCGGTGTTTTGTCCAGATAAATGAAGATATGATCGTGCAGTTTTCAGCATCAGTTAGGACAATCATTCCAGTTTCTGGGGAGGCAAAGTTTATCCGGATATTCGTGGTGGATCACCCCCAGTGAAAGCGTTAAAGTGAAGCACTCCCCTGTCACTAGTGAAAATTTGACCAATAATCGGGCAAACGGATAAATGGTCCGCTAAACTCGGTTAAGTTAAAGTTAAAGTTAAAAACTAATTTATATAGCACCATCAAGTCCGAAGATTCAGAGGCGCTTAAAGATTCAGAGGTGCTCGGTAGCTTTTAGGGCCCATTACATAAAAGTGGTTGAAGATACATGTACACATTCTGGGGTGAAATGTAGCCCGAAGAATTTAGTTTTCAGGGGTATATCACTTATGGCGATATTCGCAGGGGATGACCCCCAGCGAGGGCGTTAAAGTGAGGTGCCCTCCTGTCGCTAGCGAAAATTTGACATATAATCAGCCATAACTTGTAAACGGTGAAGAGAGGAGGTAAGTTAATATTAATCACTAAAGGAAGTTGTATATGGACTTTCGATTAGTACCAAAATTGGTGACCTTGAATGACCTTGAACGGCGTAATGGCCATTATTTTGCGTTATTTCGCCAAATTTGGTAGCTTTCGTGGCCAATTACATAAAAGTGGTTGATTAGCCATCAACAGATTTTCTCCCCGAGAAATGTCACAAAGTACACCAACTAAGCACGATGAAGGCACTGTGCTCTTCGCGGAGCTTCTTGTTTTTAACGGCCACCATAAGAGCTTGTCTGAGACTGGTGAGTCTTGTTTAGAGTCCATGTTTTTAGTTTTGCTGTATCTACATTTCTGAACAAATAAATAATGATGATGATGACGATAATATTTTTACAGGCCTGATGTCAACCAGCCATATCAAAACTGTCTCTGTCCACTCTGCATGACCAGCAATAGGTATTAGCCCTCCATCTGATGCAGTCAACAGCTATGTTCTACGATACTGTCTGAAATCGGCGCGTTCGGCTTCGAACTAATAAATCCACAAATGAAATGGTCAGACCACGTAGACACCTACATTGTAGACACTAACGATCTAATCTTGCCCTCACTGCCAGTCTCAGTATTTGTCAAAGCAATGAATTTTATAAGAAAAACATGACAGATCAAAAATGGACAAACTTTTTCCACGGTCCATCCCGAGGGCATATGGACCATTTTTATGCTCTCTAGTGCAGTGCTGCTAAGTATTTCAATACATACATGCCAAATCCTTGAAAAAGTATTGGGTCAAAAGCACTTAAATACTGGTGTTAAGAAAGTATTTTAATGAACATTTAAATACTTTTTTCAAATACTTAATGTCTGTATTGAAATCAACTGTTTCTGACACTATTTTGCTTAAATCATGCATTTCTGAAAGAGATATTAGTTATTTAAGCAATAACAATACTGTACGCATGACAGTTGAATCACTGACTGGCATGAACTGAGCAACGATTTACTCAACTTCGTGTTCCATTTTTACACATGGAAAACTGACAACTGTGTCTATACACAATACATTTTTCTAGGTTGTGTTGATGCAAGTGTATGAAAGTATTTGGTATTTAAAATGCGAAATAACACACATATTTGGTATTAGAAAAAGTATTTAAATATCGAAATTCACAAATTTTAAGTACGAATATCTCAGTCTGTGTTGCAACACTGCTCTAGCAAACCACTTTGTTACAAAATGGTCGTAAAATCTCATTGTAGTCTTACTAAGCACATTACTCTATCTACAATTCTACATTTATGAATGAGTAATCTTTACTCCATAATGTCTAGGACTACATACAGACAGAGCCATGGAGGACGCTTACGGGCCGCATAAAAATACGTTGCTAGCTTGTTTCTCCAGTGCCACTGCCCATCCACCATCTTAAACCAGATTCGCAGCCGCTAATGTACCCTCAAGCCCTGCACAGTTGATTAGTAACAATGATAGTTTCAGACCTGCAAATGTTGTGGCTTCGTCTGTTGGTACAGCACGCAGGTGTCGCAGGTCGCTCTTGTTGCCGACGAGCATGATGACGATGTTGGTGTCGGCGTGATCGCGCAGTTCCCGCAGCCATCGTTCCACGTTCTCGTACGTCAGGTGCTTGGCAATGTCGTACACAAGAAGAGCACCAACAGCACCGCGGTAATACCTACAACACATGCAGTGGTCCATACAATACCAGCATGTTGACCTTTAGTTTCATCCTATTTACCTTAACGTCAGGTCCACCCACCACGCCCATAACAATACTACAAACATGCAGTATGGAAAAAAACACAAAATGCACAACATAAACTCAAATAAATCTATACACAGTGAAATGGGCCCAGTGTGACAAAACCCAATCCAGAAAACTGTAATAACTGCTCATCTAAGTGTGCTTATAACTGCACAACTTCACTACACAATACAACTGACACAAACTGAACAGAAAATGTGCAAATCATGTGTGTAATATCATTACATTTTTGGAACAGAATTCTCACTCCCCTCTCCTAATCTTGGAGCTATGTGTTAGTGTTAGCGAGGCTTCAGACTTACCAGTGATTGACAGTGACTGCAATACTCTAACATCAAAGATTCACACAACACTTTCAATGAATAACATCAGCCTTAACTTTTGGATATAATGGTTGGAACTCGATTAACTGTTTTGAACTTGATGTGTGTGGCCCCAGCAAGCTTTAGCCTCTTGACTGTGTCTAGAGTAAAATCACATGTAACAGTATTTTTATGAATAGTAATAGTCTTAACGAGTTGGCTGTGTTAACGTTGCAAGAGTCATATAGTTTGTCAGTGCTGATGTACTCTATTCCTGCTATGTCTTTATTGGCGAAACAGATTAGTGAATTAGGTGTTTGTTGGAATTCAGTTATACGGAAGTTGTTTAACTACAACAAATGGGAATCTGTTAAAGGTGTTTTGCATGGTCTAGGTCGTCTTAATGTTTCTCATTTGATTATGTTACGTAAGGTTAAATTTTATAAGCATTTGTTTTTATCGGCTAACAGTGTGTTGTGTAACGTGTTTCATTTTACATTAATTCATAATTACTATGGCGATGCCATGCTACGAACAGTCCTTATGCCGTTGTATCTAGCTGTTGAATTGGTGTTCCAGTCGTTTGCTGATTATGTAGGCTGAGGTGTGTAATGTTTTTTTTTCTTTTTTACTCTGCTTTATGCGAATAAACGTGTTCATAACATCAATTTACAAAGCCACCAGCATACTATCATGCGTCAAACTCTGCAGTCTGGCTACAACTTAAAAACTTACACTGCTGCTGATCAGAAAATGAAAGCTTTCAAATGAACAACTTACGCGCTGGTTATGGCACGGTATCGTTCCTGCCCAGCTGTGTCCCAGATCTGAGCCTTTACTGTTTTGTTGTCAACCTGAATACTCCTGTCACCAGAACATAGACGAAAGTACTTCATCAAAAGTAATTATCTTACACAGTTACTAATATAAGTAACATGAAACAGCATAACATAATATTCATCAGTCTTTTGCAACTCAGAGGCTGGATTAAGACACACAGATGAACATGTACAGTACACCGAGAATACCAGTATGTCACTGAATATAACTCAAATCAACTAGAACAACGGAGTTTTTAAAGTGACTGGTCCACACAAAAGTGTCTTTCCTGATTGTAAGCTGTGGTGTAATGCGGTAATACGGTACCACAGCAAAGTCTGAATTTCATTAGACAAGTAACAAAAAAAGTTTATAAAGTTGACAGGAGGTTGGACACAAAATCAAATAAGATATTAATCGGTGCAATCAATTAAAATTAATCCATATCATGTAATTATATATAAGCATTCACCACTAATGCTAATGAGACTGCTGTACCACAGGGAGTTGGTTTACTTTACCTAGTAGCAAACTCCACGCCGATCGTGCTCTTACTCTCCAAGTTGAACTCATTCCGTGTGAATCTCGACAGCAAGTTGCTTTTACCGACACCAGAATCACCAATCAGCACCACTGCATTAACACAGCAGTATTCGCAACAGATACATACATAACTGCTTAACTCTGATTTGCCAAGCATTCTTGTGATATTTTATTAAATTACTAGACACTCAATACCAGACTGTACTCAAACAGTAACTGTTAGATAAACAAAAATAAATTAGCAGCCGCTGAATTTTCACACAGTGTCAGTGTCAGACATCATATTGCATGCAATGCGTAACTATTACATTAATTGATACAGTTCACACCGCATTGCCACAACGATACAAAATAAACACTTTTAGCATATTCCAACTATTGTTTACATCTGACTTGTGCATGTAACTGTTGTATAAACGAACAGTTCAAAGATGTTGACTTTGTTTTGTAACTTTAGTACAAGATCAAGGCATGATTACACTATCGATACACTGGATGTGCTGAAGACCTGTGACGCATGCGCAGCCATGTGCCAGTTATAGAGCAGTGTTCCGATTGTTTAGTCTTTCAAGATCAATACTCTGGTGTAGCAATAGCATTCATTAACAAGTTACATGATGCAGCATTCATTAACAAGTTTTAGTGTCTCACTAAAATATGAGTCATTACTCATGGCTTCTAAAACGTTATCATGGAATTAGTGCTGTTCTTATTAATGTAACGTATATAGCCCTAACCTTAACACTGACCTAGTACTAACCCCAATACTAAACCTAATCCAAGGTTTCCCAAATTATGGATCATGAGTCATTAAACGAGATGTCAAGTCATGTTCTCCAGGAATGTGGGAGAGATTAAGTTTGGGCATATAAAATTCTCTTAAGCTATAACTGCATTTTCTGTGCCCCGGCTGAAGCTGAACGGGCCGACTTTAGACAGTGTCGTAGAGATAGCGATAGATGCGCAGTAAACGAAAAGTTTTTGAGAGCCAAAAGCACGTAACTCGCGTTTCAAATCTTGAGCATCGAAGATCTCAAAGCAGATCTCCACAACCACAACACTGGGAACCACAGTATTATAATGTAGCTATTCTGTGTGTTATACAGCAGTATTTAGTGTTATTTCTCGGATACAGAGGCCCTTGAAGCCTCTTTCCGTTTTCTCCATGTGATGATGTGATAAGCATGACGGGGCGTGGCTCCGTGGGACGTAGATTTATCAATTTAAAATCAATCAACGTTAAACACCTTTGAACAGAAAATCGTATTCGTCGTCTTTTGGCTTATACGTCATAATGCGTTAATGTCAACCAGCTGATACGTAGGTCACTAACAAATCGATTTCAATTACGTCCAATAAACAAACTTCCAAAACAACAATGGCGACAACGCCCCTCTAGTGACGTCATATCCGCTTGGCATAGAGTGTAATTAACACAGGTACGTGTGAGTAGAGCTGTGCGAATCGAGCTTTTTTACGGCATGTCGAATATCTTATCGATAATCGAGTACTTGACTGAAACAGGAAACAGCTATTAAGTTAACCAGGCAAACAGGTGATGAATCAGCGCCGCCTTGTGAACGGCCGATCTCACGTTTAATACACCCATCTTCAGAGCAGGAGGCGATGGCGACGGCGTGCCAACAGGAGGCCCGGGGTTCGACTCAACGCCGCCGAGTAGCAACAGTAGCGCGACGAACACTGATTCGGCTGAGCGATGAGGCGTAGGTCGATAAACGTAACGTTGACGGCTA
>Ga0049105_1001265_pt1 | contig 10888 bp, 8 predicted proteins | sample WorMetvaBAHAMAS1_FD_61260 | JGI IMG/M metagenome (GOLD analysis project Ga0049105, IMG submission 61260) | Worm MetaG Olavius vacuus BAHAMAS.1 | ecosystem: Host-associated > Annelida > Digestive system > Unclassified | place: Germany: Marburg | collected 2013-04-09 | reverse complement strand
GCTATGTTGTATATGATGACGTTTTTAGCTCTGCTCTCATTATCTTTTTGTTCTTGGATCAGTAATTTATTCTTTTCTAGTGATTCCTGCACAGTTAGCATATCTGTCGTGACAGTAGCCATTTTTGAATCAACTTCTCTTGATACAATATCACGCCACTGTGGGGCGGCATCCCTCTGGTTGCAGTCTTGGAGCTTAGTGGCAAAGTCGTCAAGTTTAATACTGATGCTGCCAAAAACTTCCTCTTTATTTTCGTCAGTTTTTTCTCACATAGCTCAATTCTGTTTTCGATTCTGATTAGATCATCCTTGATCAGATTAGATCATCCTTGATCAGTTTAACTGAGTGAGCCAACTCAGCGTGAAGTTCCGCTTTCATTCTTACCATTTCATCTTCGAGTTTTTCGAGCTTTGTATTTACTTTCGACAGTGACATGAGTAATTTACCGGCTCCTGTATTACAGCTTTTACAGAACCAGTGAAGTTCAGCATTATACTGGCTGAGTACATTGTACATGGCTTCGGGTACTCCCTGGCAGCGACAATGAAACCAGAGTTCACAGATTTCACAATATACACCGTTGTCTCGGTCACCCAATGTTTTCATACATGAACCACATATTGATTCGTCTTCCTTATGTTTCGATTTTATGTCGTTTTGTTTGTTCTCAGTTACAGTATCTTTCGATGATCTCAATTTGCCACGCCCATCGGCCATCTTAGATGCTGTCGCCGTTGTATAAGTTGAGGGAACAGGAAACGTGCATAAATTCGTACATAAAAACAGTTTGCGATGATCGCCTATGAAATGATGAAATGAAAGTGCAGTGATTTAAAGTGCATTCAAAAGCCAAGAGTGGGCTTAGTCTAACACACTTGTCGTCACTACTAACTAAAAACACTTTAAAAACACTTTGAATCACTTTAGACAGTTAAAAACACTTTAAAACACTAAAATCGACGCTTGAGCTAAAATCAACACAACCACATAGAATATCATCAACAGTAAGACTAGGTATATTACGTCTACCTAATGGACAGCAGACTTCTAGTTTAGAGGAGGCATATTTGCATCTCCTAGAAACACATTTCCCTGGATGTCATGCTGAGAACCATTCTAAACATGACAGCATTCCCAAGTGGCTACCATCGCCAAACTTTGCGAAAGTTAAACGCATAATAATGGAAGATCATGTCTGTTGGGCCATAGAATCAATGGCTCCCTTCAAAACTTCTGGCAAGAATGGTATTCTTCCTGTACTTATTCAACAAAGATTACAGTCTTTGCTATGTCCAGTATGTAGAATTTGCCAAGCTTCCCTTACTTGGTTATATTCTCATAATATAGAGTTTCATTTCTGCCTAAGCCTGGCAAGGATGACTACACTACTGCACAGCCTATCGGCCTATCAGCTTAACATCTTTCCTTCTTAAAGGTTTGGAGAAAGTCGTAGATAGATATTTATGGTATGGTCCTTTACTAGATCTCCCAATACATGACAACATGATTTTCAATCAATCAATCAATCAATCATGCTTTAGTATTCAGTTGGTCAGAACATAACCGAGTGCATCGACAAAATATAAACGCACAAATAGAAACATAACTGAGTACATCCGGGAAATATAAAAACACAAATTTGAAGAAAAATAAAAAGAAAAAGCGGAAAATGTAAGAGTTAATAAATGTTAGAGAACCACTGTCTAATTATAAAGTTACAATTGTCAGTTTTTGTGGGCAAGATGAAGTTATGACGCCGACGTTGCCGAGGTCAAAGACTGTAGCTGTGGCTGTTGTGGTCTGGAAAGAAATGATGCAGGACATGATGCTCATTGTACCTGACCCTTTCGAATAGTTTCGTCAGTGTCCTTGCCGAGTTGGGTCGCAGTAGGATCACGGGCTGAGCCAAACACCTTGACGGACGAATGCCTGGATGCGCTGTTTGCAGAAGTGGTGGAGAACCTCAACCAGGCTAGAGAAGCATAGAGCAGCGGCGTTTAGAATGTATAATGGAATGATGGTACAGGATGTGACTGATAAACATCGACGCGGGCAGTGGGTGTGGACAATCAGCTGATGACGATGACTGTTTATGTTTATGTTTGACTCGGCAACCAGTGCAGCAACTATGTCGATGAACAAGCCTTAGCCCTGACTAACGTGACCACAGTAGGCGACAAGGAGCCCAGAGGGCCGAGTGCACATAACCAGTCATAGACGGATAAGAGCAGCAGTCTGACAGGTGCACCGCTGCGTGGCCACATGCTGCTACAGGAAGTGGGTTGAAGTCCTCTGCATTTGCTGTAGAATAGAACTGAACCATTTACCCAAGTTTGACTTAAACATCACAGTCCAAACTTAAGTTTCCTGCCCAGATATTGAAATAGTCTCAGAATGGCAACTCTTCAATGTGCTTGATAAATTACCCTCTACAGCTACTGCGATGAACAACTTGCCTGCCAGCATGGCTCCTGCATATAGGAGTCCCTGTATTTTGCAAACCTCTTGCTTGCTTGCTTAACAGATCATTGACTACATCCTCTGTCCCACGCCAGTGGAAGAGCGCCTCTAACCTACTAGTGCCCAAAATACTTTCTCCCCTTAACCCTGCAAACTACAGGCCTATCTCTATCACACCAGTCCTTTGCAGAAGGAGCGTATTGTTTGTCAGAGAGTTCCTGTACCCTGCTATCCTCGACTCAACCATACCATTGTCATTTGCTGACCTATACGTTTTCCGTCCTACAGAGTCCACCACTGCTGTGCTCATTGCTCTACTACAGACAATCAGTGATCTCTTGACAACTGATCCATTTGTTACTGTCATTGCACTCGACTTTTCCAAGGCATTTGATAATGTTAAGCTGACTTATGTGGATAAACCTCCGCTGTAGGTCGACCAACTAGGCCAACTCAGCCTTTTATCCTCTCAAGGTCAATAAATTGACAGTAAGCTGACACCTTGGTGTGTGCTACCTTGCTTAGGTGACGTTATCTGGTGAATGCTTACGAGGTGACTGCCGGGGTTTAACTGATTGGATCGTCAGTATAGCTTAGCGCAGTTGTATTCGCAGCTTATTCGCCCGTGCTAAACCTTGTGTTGTTGCTGTCCTGCGTGGCAGTGTGTGGGCCGCGTTATTGCTGTCCTGCGAGACAGGCTGTTCGTTGTATAGTATACGTATGCACTATGCATGTATTATATGCGTGTAAGGTTGAGCGGATATCTTAACCATATTAAAGGAACGATTATTATCTGTCCCATAGCTATAGCATATAGCATGGGACAGATTATAAAATCGGTTTGCTTCCGTCTGTCTGTGTGCGTGTCTGTCTGTCTGTCCGTCTGCTGTCTGCGAGCACTCTCACGGTTGCATTTCTTGATCGATTTTCACCAAAATTGGCACAGACGTAAGAACCCTGAAAAGTAAGAACGAGTTCCTTGGGGGTCAATATCGCAAAACCCCTTCCCCTATTTTGCCCCCCAAAACCCCCATTTTAGGCCAAGAGGTCCTGAAAACCCATGCAAATATTAAGTAGAAGTATATCTGCCTTAAATGTATACGAATCGCCGAAATTTACGCATCTTCAATTAAATTGGTGTCGAGGAACACGATGGTGACGTCAGATTTTAGACCGGAAGTGGAAATACGGCCGTTTCGCGCATGCGCAATGAAAAATACGCAATATAATGCTTATTTATGGCCGAGTCGCCGAAATTCCCGCGTCTTGAAGGAAATCGGGGTCGAGGAACACAATGGTGACGTCAGATTTTAGACTGGAAATGGAAATACGGCCGTTTCACGCATGCGCATTGGAAAATACGCAATATAACGCTTATTTATGGCCGAGTCGCCTAAAATTCCGCGTCTTAAAAGAAAATCGGGGTCGAGGAACACCATGGTGATGTCAGATTTTAGACCGGAAGTAAAAATACGGCCATTTCGCACACGCGCAATGAAAAATACGCAATATAACGCTTATTTATGGCCAAATGGCCAAAATTTTTGCATCTTGAAGGAAATCGGGGTCGAGGAACACGATGGTGACGTCAGAGTTTATACCTGAAGTTCATGCGCCATGCATCCGGCCATAATTATAGGAACAGTTTGTTCATTGTGGACGTGGCTATGGGGCAGATACCACGTTCTACAGAACGTATTTCTAGTTATTATTATTATTATTATTATTATTATTATTATTATTACATCATGCTTTACTTAGTAAGATGGCTTTGTTGAATATCCTAGACTCAATCTATAATTGGTTAGTAGGTTTCTTTTCTGATCATAAACATACCAAGATATTTCAAGGGTTTACATCAGAGGTGTAGGATATCTTGGCAAGCATAATCGAAGGTTCAGCAGTAGGCCCAGTATCCTACGTCATCAATGCATCAGATTTGTCCACTGTGACACCAGGAAAGTCTGTGCACAAGTATGCTGACAATACTGACAGTGTTATCCTGGCACGTCCAGAGAAGCCGAGCTCGGACATGTCGCAGAGTTGACTCAGAGAAATAATTTAAAACTGAGTCATGCCAAGTCTATAGAAATTATCTTCCAGGATCACTGTGCACAGTGGACTTCCAATTAGTGTTAATTGAACTTTTTTCGCTAGATGTTACGGCTGAGTCGCTACAAGTGAAAAGAGATTAAAAAATTGACACTTGACAGCATGCTATCCTCCCCGAAGATAAAGGTAAGGTAAACCACACATTGATTAAATTATGCCGTTATAAACTAAGAGGTCCGATAATTATCATTCACTCTGTAGATGTCAGTCTATGCCATTTGACTTAGCTTTGGACCACACACACACACATAAACATTTCATACTGTTCATAAATCACAAATCACTCTACTTGCTGCTAAAAAATGGAACAATAAGGCTAAACACCGGAGAATGCATGCATTTGGTTAGGTTTGGTCACTTCCGGTCATGTGACAAAGATAGCGGTCACACCATTCAATTCACCATGGCCGAAAACCCCATGCTACATGCAAACTTCATGGTTCTATGTTTTATAGAACTGGGGTTAATGCCGATAGAAGTTTTACATCGTGGGATAAAGATTTTCTACCACTTTTGCTCCTGTAACCTTGACCTTGACCAGATGACCTTCATATATGAAACTGACCCGTATTCCCAGATGTACAAATATGAACTTCCTACATAAAGGCTTTCAAAAGTTATCGTCTAATAGACAGAGAGACAGACAAACCAACAGACAGATACACAGACAGACATGACCAAAATTATATACCACATCACTTCACGGGTGGTCAAAAATATGGTCTCATATCTGCATAACAAGTGTACCAGAAATCAGTGACAATTTTCAGTTGGTGTGTTATCAACATCGACATAGCAGACACATTTACAGAAAACAAATATAACGTAAGCTATACCTGGGACAGTAAAGAGGTTTTACATTTGTTGAAACCTGTAAACAGCACGAAAGGCATCTTCTGACTTTCACATGATAACCTGATTTCACATGCAAGCAAAGAACACTGTCAAAACTACTAAACTAACACATGCAGTGATACTATGTATTTGTTTCAACCTACAGACAATAATAATTTTGAATTTTGATGGAACTGTGTACATACTTGAATTAATTGGTATTTTCTGAAGCTATCATAGTAACTCATCAATGTGTTAAGAAATTAATTAAAATTTTAAAAAAACAGATGCCTAAAAACGCAACGACTAGAAACTGTGAACAAGTAGGCTATTGCAGGCAATCCACGCTGCAGCATGTATAAGCTTTGGCAAAAATATAAGTGCGAAAAGCGTGCATTTAACATCGCTCTATCCTACGGCACTGACATCCACAAATGATAATTTCACTGTTTTACGTCACTATGTTTGTACTTAATGCAAAATTATGCAGCATTGGAGGTATTTGGAGGTTTGAACTTGGTTTCTTTATCTTTTTTGGGTTTTTTTTGCTTAAGAAATCTGGGCTTTTTTAAAAGTCCAGTGGCAACACTACACTCCACCCATCGGAAGCTGGCGTCACGTGCTCTGTACGCATTAACATGCAATGCCAATATATATCCGGCTTCATCCGCGATCATGTAATGCATCCAAACACATCAGTTAATTCAGTTAATGAACATTATTAGTAATTTGATATTCCATTGTAATAATTGCGGTGCAAGTAGAGCATTCATCACAAATCGTGAAAGCACGGCAGCAGCGCCGAGTAGTAGTTTACTTAATGCAAAATTCATGTACTACTACTACTAGGCCTACTACTACTACTACTTCTGTTTATTAGACCATTGACAAAACGCAACAGTATAAATGCAGTGGGTAGGCCTAAAGTAAATAATATAAGATAAAATAATGTCTGTACATATAGTAGACTAAAATGATTGAGCATGCATAAGTTCGTTAGGCCGTTAGGCCTGTTCGCTAGTAATGTTAGATGTAAATTTATAAAATCAGTATTAGTCCATTTTAAGCATGCGAGGTATGAAGTTTTTGTCAATGAGTGAGGTACAGGTTATAGAAAGTAGCAGATGATGTCTCCTGGATCACAGAGAGTAGTGTTGTGACGCCTGTGATGGTGGAGGAAGAAAATGATGTAAGACATGGTGACTGTTGTTGAGGATGCTGTTGAACAAATCGTCATCGGCTTCGCGGCAGAGATCAGCGAACAACGGTAGATCTGGTGGAGTGAACCAGCTACTCTCGCTACGACGGATAAACGCCTGTATTCATTGTCGATCGCTGGGGCTGGCAAAGCCCCACCATGCAGATCAGCTGTAAATCAGCTTAGATATGATGACTGCCTGGTAGACAGATTGGATGGCTAAGTCATTCGCCCCATATGCACGCAGGACTTTCAAAGCATACATTGTCTGGTCACACGACGTGATCACATTATGCACATGTTCCTCCGCTGACAAGTTGTCAGTGAAGGTAACCCCGAGGATTTTAATGACAGTAACTCACTGAATGTCTGGTAGGGCTAGAGGTGACTGAACTTTAGTCTTCCGGCGGTTGTCACAAAACAATACCTCGGCATATTTAGATGGGTTTCCTTTGAGGTTAGTGGTTCTGGCCCACTGCTCAACCCTATCAATCTCTTCCTGGCGAGTATGGATGTTGCTGGTAGGTACGGCACACTTCACAAGTTCATTTCCTGGCGTTGCAGTGCTTAGGTCAGAGGCATTAACAACGTATGCAGAAGGACCAACAGCGGAACCTTGAACGATACTAGACGCGATATCTGCAGTGGGTGATGTGTGCTGCTGGAATTTCGTACAGTGTGAATGACCTTCAAAAAAGTCAACCAGCCAGTGGACGGCGGGTCAGATTTTCATGAATTACAGTACCCCGTTTTGCAATAAGTCCGATGTCATGAAGCAATTAACAGTTGGTACCAACCGCGAAAATCTGCCGATGAAGCCCGTCGATTGATGTAGCCGGCCGCCGGCAGTGTGCTCTGGCGCCAACTGCAGCCCCCGATCAGGTTCCCTGCTCGCCCGCTGCCTGCCGCCCGCCGATTATGTCCACGCTTTATACCTTTGATGTAAGAGATGCTGTTGCCACATGCTGTGTTGACACTTGATGCTTCACAGAAATACGCAAATAGGAATCTGTGAATAACCTCAACTTCAATGACGTGACCAGCAAGTGGCTGGCGCTGGAGTTTTATTCGACGGCCTACCAGTACCAGTACCGTTCCCAGCGAGCGAGTCTTCAGCACCGCGGGAGACATTCTCACCGACAAGAGAAGTTGCCTGTCAACTGATGACGCTGAGAAACGTTTGATTCTGAAAGAAAATTTGCCTAAATTTTGAACTGGCTGCGACATTGAACAATGTGAATTTGATGGATTAGTACAGACTTGATTATCTGGCACGATTGAGGATTAAGGAATACAGAAAAATAAAACATTAGACGCGATTTGCTGTAATTTTTTATAGGTATAGACTAGTGGTAAAGTTGCATCAAAAATCCAGATCTGAATCCGGAACCGGCCGGATATTAGGCGCCGGTTAACCGAATCCGGTATCCGGCAGAAAATCACTATCCGTCCATCCCTAGTCAAATGCCTTGCTGAAATCAAGAGAGATTACAGCAACATACGGATTGGCGGTGAGGAGGTGGGAGATTGTATGGAGGAGATGGGTTATGGCTGCTGTTGGTAAGCCTGTGGGCCGAAAGGCATATTGGTCGGTAAATGACAAACTTGGTGGTGGAGCTAGAAAGCATGGGTAAAGATACTGGATTACAACTAATCGCTCCATAACTCTGGTTAATACTGGGGTAATTGAAATTGGTCTGTAGTCTGCTAGTTGCTTTGGATTGCTTTGGAGTCGGTATCAGTTTAATGCTGGCTGTTTTCCATTGGTGTGGGACAGTGGAGGTAGCTATGGACAGATTATATAAGCGGGTGATTGGTTTACACAGGCTGGAGCGCCAAGTATGGTGCTGGAAGTGTGTCGAGGCCAGTAGCTGTGGGTCGCAGACGATCGAGCATACGGAATATTTGCCACTCACTGAAATACTCATCCTCCGCCGACTTGGCTGAGAGCTAGCGACGAGGGCAGTGTAGTCTGGATCAGTGGAGATGATGGAGTAGTGGTTAAGTGTTTAGGCGCTGATGCCGTCTGCAACTGGAGTCTCTCGTGTTCGGCGAGTTAGCTGCCATACCGCCACCCACATATCTTTGGCTTCTAATTTTTCATCGTTTGTGGTATGCAGCCGTGTCTTATTGCAGTTCCCAATCATCTTCCGATACGCTTGGCCAGTGCGCTGGCTTCCTCCACACGACTTTTTCGCATCAGCCTGTTTTTCTGGCGTACTAGTTTCGCTTTCACGCCGACAGTCATCCATGCTGGGTCGCGAGAAGAGACCGTGATTGTCTTTACAAGGTAATACCTGTTTAGAAGTCCTAAAGCCAGTGTGTAGAATTGGCATGATTCGGCTTGTCCTTCGTTCTGTGGCATGGCGATATCAATGTCAATGCTTGAAAGTTTAAGAAGCTGAGCATGCTGATTGAGAGTTATCGGTCAATAGATGCGCTACTGGCGTGTTTTAGACACAGCGCATTGGTCGGCGCGACAGTATGCCGCAACTGCAGCGTGATCACTGCGAACTGTTGACACCACGATACGAACCGTACTGTACTCATGAGATGACACGTAGATACGGTCGAGAATGTTAGTACCTCACATTGGCTGGTGGACAATCGACATCAGACTGGTCCGCTGGACGATCTGCTTATCAGACAGCTCACTGAGATCTCCTGCAAGTACGATGTGACAATTGAGAAAGTCTCCGTTAATCTTTTCAACGCACACATCTATATGCTGCAGCATTGATTGTGAAGTGTATGAAGGCCGCGGTGGCGCAGATGAATGTGGCACTGACACGCACCCACCGCAGCTCGAATGTCGAGTCCTTCATTCACGGCGTCCACACCGGCGACCTAATGATTGAACGAGCATAAATCGCCACATCTCCACCTTTCCATACACATCTGTCTTTCCTCAAGATAGAGTACCTAGGAATGTCTGTTGCGCTCGCAGCATGTTTGGTTTTAAAATGGGTTTTACTAACAATGGCCACATCGATGCTATAACTGTAGAGGTCACCTGTGAGTTGTTCGATGGCGTGGGGCTTGGATAGCGCTGCGTCGTTCAATACATACAGAGACGGTGCTGGTTCGTCGTCAGCTCGTGTCAAAGCCGTGGCGGTGGCAGTGCGCGGTTCCACTCGACGGCAGAACGGGACCACATGCAGCGTCGAACGACCAGCTGAGAGGGGCGTACGACGGCCACGCTGATGAGATGTCGTTGGTGACCAGCATCCACATCGTTGGTGACCAGCATCCACAGACGGCCGACTCGCTTGGGCGCCGACCGTCATGCATGCAAATGATCAGCTGATGACTGTAAACGCAGCAGGACAATAACTGCTGATGACCGGGATTTCACCGGGCGTAGAAATACGGTGGAGCGATGACGTCACACTGCGTGCGGCCAGTCTTGCACGGCGTATGTGCTTACCAGCGCGACAGGCCGAGCTGGCAGATCAATAGGTTTCGGTCGTGGTCAATAAACCTTGCAGTCGCCTTCGCGTGCAGCAACAACAACTAATCACGGGGATACTCCGTAGACATCGCAACAGTAATGAACAGTATTTGAACCGTTGAACTACAGAAAAATATAATCCAAATATATCCATATAGCAATGACATAGCGAACATGAGCAGCCGAATCCGAGATGTCCAGGCAACGGTTGACTTGCTGTACGAAAAGTACATTGAAATTCTCACTATAACTCCAGAACACTCGGCGTGATTGGAGTCGGGATGGGTGTTAAAGGGGGGGGGGCAAGTTCAAATTGTGAAAATTATCGCAAACGACTTTATTCGCGTCGCCGACAATTGGGAAAATAAAGCGACGCGCGCAATGCACGAAGATTAAGTATAGCTCTAACTTACAACGTGCAGACTGTGTTGTAACGTGTAATTTATTACTGTGATAAACGTTACGTTTAGTCAGTAGCAGGCTAGCAGCGAAGAGAATCGGTGTCGGCGAAGATGCTATCAACATGACTGTTCAGGGTACAAACTAAAGTGAACGAATTGGGCACGTTGGCAGCGACTGCTGTTGTTCGTTGCACATTTACACAGGATATATCTGACAATGAAAATGTGGAAATTGTTAAACAGTGTAGATAAAGCTTTTTATTAACGCTCTACCACCATTCACCGTGGTATGTATATGATGGAGTGTTTATTACATCGCTCATTTCATGACCTACTTTCGGCGCCTGTGTTTCGCCAGTGTCTGTAGTTATAATCGCGATACTCGCTGCAGTGAAGCGCGACCGTTGTTCAAAGACGGCCGAGCAACTCATT
>Ga0049105_1001264_pt1 | contig 10889 bp, 10 predicted proteins | sample WorMetvaBAHAMAS1_FD_61260 | JGI IMG/M metagenome (GOLD analysis project Ga0049105, IMG submission 61260) | Worm MetaG Olavius vacuus BAHAMAS.1 | ecosystem: Host-associated > Annelida > Digestive system > Unclassified | place: Germany: Marburg | collected 2013-04-09 | reverse complement strand
AAGCAAACAGATAATGAGTGACTCGAGTGAGCAGAGTTGAACCCACTCGACACACAATAAGTCATTTCGGAGATCAAACGCTCTGCTACTGACAACAAAACTCAAAACAACCAGTCTATAATACATACGCTCCAAACCACGCGACTCTGCTCTTTTTTTAATTTCCAGCAAAGCGTCTGTATCCTTTTTTCCTACAAGAAGCCCTGCTACCGCGAAGAGCACAGCGCGTCCGTCATGCCTAGTTGGTGTACCTTACGACACTCCTCGGGAGAAAATCTGTTGATGGATAATCAACCACTTTTACGTAATTGGCCACGAAAACTACCGAATTCAGCGAAATAACGCAACATAATGGCAATTACGCCGTTCAAGGTCATTTTACGTGAATAGCATGTATCTGATCTACACATTTGGTTGAGCACAACTTCAGTGACAAAAAGTAAAACTGGGTACACAATTTCAAGCGTTATAGCAGAAGAGATGGCGACAAATCGCTATTTTTGCCTTCAGTGTCGGTACAAAACAGCAGACAGTAGCTGACGTACGGTGAGACGAACTGTTGGACTTGGCAAGTGCGTGGTTAGTGACGTGTTGTATGACGTCATCAGCTCGCCACTGACTGTCGACGATGTCGCTGACCAGCTGTTGTCTGTTGGTCTCATTTACCGACTGTGATTGACAACACGCCACCGCCACGCATTCACACTACACAGCACACGTTACACTGCAGTGACGACCGTGCAGTTATATCAACGTAGCAAACATGCATTATTCCGTGCAGATATACTGGACAGCCACATTTCTGGACAAGTGTAAAGACATCAGTAACGATTTGTACGGTATGACTGCTGTACTTTCACTTTCAAATTACCATTGGCATTTCAGTCAACTCCAGGTTTCTTTATTCCTTACCACAGCACCTTCACCAATCCTCGAATTGCCAACGACCTCAATTTTAATGTATCATGTGCACATCACGCATTTATGTCACATTTTGAATCACATCGATTTGTTTTTTTGCGTTTCCATAAACTCTATTTGTTATCTTTCTGCGTTAACAATTTCGGCATATTTGATTCTCTGGCAGCCCGCCACTGTGCGTTATCACCGTGGAGTTATTGTTTTATTGTTTTTCAATTTATCCTGCACAGTTGGCTAATAAATTGACTTGACTGACTCAATTGACTTGTTTAAAATACATTTTTGCGCGACATTTGTAGTAACTGTGACATCCGGCGGGAACTCGAGGGCACATACCAGCAGAACGTGGTGCTTGGCGAAGTCGACGAACCAGCCGAGGTATTTGCGAGAGCTGGCGCTGCGCTGGCTCCAGAACAGCAGCGCGGTAGGTCTGCGATTGGCGTATGGCATAGTGGCGGCGCTGGTGGGTGACATGAGAGGTCGGTACTCTCCGCTGATCACGTCCAGCACGGCGCACTGAGGGGCCGCAGGACCAGCAGGTGTCGACGGACCACCAGCGGTGGGTTGCCATAGCAACAGACCCTCGTTCAACGGTACTTTTTCGCCGTCGACGACTGTGATTGGACGACGCCTCTCAACGACCAGTGTGTCCACGTAAGACTCGTCGTCGTTCACAGCGCTACAGCGTATCAGCAATCAAAACATCACAACAATCATTCTGTTTTTATGTTTTACTTTACTTACTTACTTACTTACTTATGTGACTACGCAATAGTAATTTAATCAGTCATCACTGATTTGTGACCAAGTTGACGTTAGTCGATGTGCCTAGCTGACACCAAGCAACTTCAATGACACACGGTCACTATGCTCTGGTCAAGTTCACAACTCACCGCGTTAACTGACTGTGGAATGAGTAGAACGTGAACGAACGATACTGTTCAGTGGTCAGCTCAATGACGTTTGACTCGACTGTCAGCGGCTTCCTGTCAGGATCGGACCTCAGCTTGTAGTGCGTCACCAAACTGATCTGATGCATCGGCCGCCCAACGCCGATCTACGTACACCAAACATTAACAAGCAGAAGATGAAGAAGAAAAATAAGAAAAAAGGAGAAGAAAAAGTACAGAAAAAGAAGCATGTACTGCTACGATTTCATAAGATTTCACATACAGATAAGTCGCGATAAGTCTGTGCTTCTAATAAAGCGAGTAAGCCGGGCGAGACTAGTGAAGTTTGTTTACACTTATTTTAATAGCCACAGCAGTTAATCTACTGAAACACCAGAGACAACCTTGATACGTAAGCAGTCGATTCCTTCATGCAGCAGTGAGCCGTACTGTTTGCCGTTAACCAAGATATGATATCCAGTGATCTCGACATCACTGTTTGACTGCTGGCATGTCCAGCTGACTTTAGCCAACAGGTGTCCTGCATCAATGCATACACTGCACTGCACATTATTGAATGATTTAAGTCGATCAACAGTATCACGATCAATGTAGATGCCTGCCGATCCTCAGACCAGCCAACAACTTGGGCCATCAGTCCACCTACAGGCTGCTATCATTTATACCCACCACTGCGGTGCCATTTAGTATTACTCAGCCTGAAAGCTGATACCGGTACTCATTTTACCATCCCACAGAGGGTAGATGGCTGAGTTGACTTAGGCATTGCAGTGAGGGTTTGCAGCCCGTGCCCAAGTCTGTATATTGCAGTGGTTTTGCGACAAACACACAACTTGTTCACTGTGGGATTCAATCTTGGGATCTCAGTAGACTACTGCAATCTGCTATATTTTATCATCATCTATGAAGTAACAATCTTACAGCAGAATAAATATGTATATAATGTTGTTGTTGTTGTTGTCACTGTCGTTATATCGTATAAAATTATGCTGGTATAATGCTTGGCTTGGAGTGAGCCAGACTGGCAAGTCCAAAAACACACCAGAAAGGTCAAAATCGAACAGAAATTAAGTAAACGTTACCACGCGTAATTCCTAATGTCGTCTAATGTCGTTTGACAATCAATCGTCCTCAGAGTCAGAGACTGAGGCTCTTGAGGGAGAGAGTTGCCAAAATATTCAGTAACCACATTTAATTTATGGTCTCTCATTGGAGAGCGCGTAGTGGAATTCCTATTAGTGTTATTTGAACTTTTTCGCTAGGTGTTACGGCTGAGGCGCTACGAGCGAAAATAGATAGAAAATCGGCGATTTCGCTCTAACGCGGTAACTTTGATCCAAATTTTTAGGTAGAAGGGGTCGCCCACCACCAATCATTTTTACATGGATAGTTAGGCCAATAAATGCCTTACAACTTTGTCGCTGGCAGATTTCACATAAAAGAAACTTTGTAGCTGACTTTCTTCAAGCAAAGTGCGATTTTACAACGACAACGGCCGTTTTGCGATTTTGAGACCCTTTGGGGGCTTAGGGGCAACGTACGATGATCGTCTTAGGTTCATGGGAAAGCGCGTAGTGGACTTCCTATTGATGTTAATTGAACTTTTTTCGCTAGGTGTTGCGACTGAGGCGCTACGTACGAATATCGACTCTTCTCAGAAAACTAGGCTAACTTTTCGTATGGTTATATAAATCTAGACCTTTATTCCGTTTTGTCACAATGCACGCCTTTGACAGACGGACGGACAGACAGACGGACAACTTTCTCCTCACTAGACCGCCCTGCACTTAATGCAGCGCGGTAAAAATGTGATACCCAACCGTGACTCGTTTGATAACCATTTGATAAGTCAAGTATCTGTCAGTAGTTCTTCAGTCTGTTTTCAATCACTCTACTCAGCAAGCCGACAAAACATACCAGTATACTGCACTTTGACTGTTGTCAAGCAATCATCAAGCAGTGATTCTACTTTCGATAGCATGTCAGAAACTGTAGTCACGCCTTTAGCAACGAGATTGATCAGTCTGCAAAACGCAGTATCACACACATACATGTAGTGACTTGTTGTTCTAAGGTCAGTATTACCGTTATCTGTTGAAATTACAAGCATAAGCATATTTAGACAGTAAATTAACAGCGTATTGCCATATTATGCAACCTGTCTCGCTTGTTGATGAGGTCACAAATGTTGCGTTCAAGTTGACGCCGTTCGTCAAGGCCAATAACAGCGACTGAGATCTCCGGAGGATCAGCACAGATCGTTGCTTGGATTTCTAACCAGTCGCTCTTCACTACCTCCATGCTTCCATGAACCTTCACACATCAGCCGCCAGCTTCACACACTCAGTCTAGCTCTAACACTTGTGCACTGTGTTTTTACCGCGCTGCATGGAACGCCAGCGCGGACTAGCGACGAGAAAGGTGTCCGTCTGTCCGTCTGTTTGTCTGTCTGTGTCAAACGCGTGCATAGTGACAAAACGGAAGAAAGATCTGTCCAGATACATGTAGTGACTTGTTGTTCAGGTCAGTGTTCGCGTTAAATTTTTTTGCACAAATTGCACAAATTTTTCTCACAGGTGCTTATAAATGGCTTCTCCGAGAAGGATATATAAGATTGAATAGTAAAACATGCAATTGCTTATCAGACGTATTAGGTTAGTCAAGTCAGTTTAAGTGTTTAAAATTGTAAAACACGACAACACTGGAGCGTACATGTAGCTGTAGAGATGCTAGGTACGAGTTTCCCGGCATCAGGTCGTACACATCTGCCTCCTGCTCATCCCTCTGTAGCAACAGTGTTTGGACCACGGTGTTTGTCTCAGCGTCCAGAATCACCAGCTTCAAACACAGAATTAACACAGGGCATTTACACCAGCTGCGTCACTGTGCATTGATGTCAGGCAGTACAGCTAGTAGACGGTTCTACGATAAGAAAAAGGTGACATAGTGACAATATTCTAAGGTTAAGTGATTCCAGCTATAGACACATGTAGACTGTTAAGGAGAGATTCAAGGGTTCTGGGTTTGTAGCTTAATGTTGCCTCAAAAGCAAAAGTGGTCTCATTGGCCAAGCAACGTAGTAAAACGTGGGTGCTATAAGCGAGTCTGTTCGTTTGTCTGTCCGTCTATCCATCCGTCTGTCTGTCTGTCACACTAGTGAGTCATGTCTAAACGGTTTATGATAGGGAGATGTTTCTATTTTCTTTCGGCCAAATTTCCCCATACCACATAGGGGTTAGAGGTTCTCCCAACGAGTGCGTTAAAGAGAAGCATTACTCGTCGAGGGCGAAACTTGGACCAATGATCCGCCATATCTCGGAAACGGTGCAAGAGAGGAGGTTAAGTTACTATTATTCACATATGGGAAGTCGCATACGGGCTCTCCATTGGTATCGAAACTGATGACCTTCAATGTTTGAACGGCGAAGTGACACTGGCCATTATTTTGCGTTATTTCACCGAAATCGAGAAATTTGGGGGCCAGTTATGTCACAGTGGTTGAAATTAGACCAACATTGTGTGTGATAATAATGTAGTCCAAAGACTCCAGATTTCGGCAATATATGATTTATGGTGATATCCTCAAAGGTTACTGAAAAAAGTGCTTTAAAGACAGCTACTCCGCACTAGACAGCAAGATTGTGCGGTCATGTTAGCAATAGCTGAGTTCTTGTTCTACAAGGAATGATGTTGCTTGCTTGTTTTAAACAACCAATTTCATTTCAGTACATCAACAAAACTTATAACACGGCCACGGTAACAAGGCAGTTCCAAACAAACCGTGGCTTGCTTCACGTCTGCGCCATTGGAAACAATTGGTTGATCCCAGAAGATTTTGACAGCACCAGAGCAAATAGCAGACTGTTGCAACGCAGGAGCCATAATGCCTGGCCACCTCACCATCAGCGGCTCAGACAGTCGACTTGTCAACTTATCTGCCGTTGAAATCGTCTAAAGACACAAAGAATGTAGTATTAAAATCTTTCTGTAATAAAACTGACAATACGGTGTCGTATACATAAACTAACAACGTTCTTTCTCGATCTCAGTCAGTGATCCATCGACTTGAACATTACTACACAACAAAGCACGTAAAACGAATGCAGTCACAAAGTGACGGGTAGCCTACTTTGTCTTCTGCTACCACGAGATCAAAACTGGGGTTGTGAGAATTCTGCGCCAACAGATTTAAAATTCTGCGCGCGTAACTTGCAAATTCTGCGCACGATTTTCGTGAATTCTGCGCACTTTTTCAAGCTGATATTTCCACTTTAAAATTATCAATGGTATTGCTATACGACCCTGTTTGCCACACTAGTGCACATGCTTAGTTTTACTTAGTTTGTAGTTTTGTACTGTGTGCATTTCTGTTTGTTTTCTTACTTTTTGGTGTTGTTTTCTGCAAGCAGCAACACAGCTCTATAAACATTGTTTTTTTTCTGGCGTCAACTAACGAACAAGTTACCGAACGCATATAACTTTGAAATTTGTTACGACGTGAAGTTGTGACCCATGTAATTGCGGCGTTAATGCATAGAACAGCGAAATATGTTATTACTTTTGCACCGAAATGCGTAGCACTGGCTGTGGCAGCCGTCAATGCCGCCTGCCAACTGTCGGCAGTCGTGCCTTTCCGACTGCTGGTGCTAAGGTCTGGAACAGCTTACCAGACGATGTCACTTCCGTTCCGTCCCTGTCAACCTTCCGGCGCCATTTGAAGACATACTTATTCCGCTGCTGTTACAACACTGTCTGATACTGCTCGTACTTACTCTGTCTGTAGTGGTCCTCGTGGTGGCGTTGCTGCTTAGGCCACTCTAAAAATTTCAGTGATGATGATGATGATGTCATTTACTTAGGTGTAGCTTCATGTCACAGTTTGAGGTCACATAATTAAATGTCAGTTGATGATTAGAGTACTGCACATTGGCTGCACTTATGTCCACTGCAGCAAAGTATGGTGGGCCGTAAAATAACTTTTGCATTTTGAAAAAATCGCACAGCTCTAAAGCTTGTGTGTGAAAATTTCATACTACTAGTGTACATCGTTTAACTGTTTTGTACACATACTCGCAGACACATTACGGTAAAATGTGAACGTAGTCTGTTGCGTGCATGTGTTTACAGAATGTAACATTAATGGAGTTGATGGATGAAGATGACATTGTACAAGAGTGCAAGTCACAGAACAAGAAACTTGTTGATTTGTAAGTTTTTACTGTGTTGTTGATTTTGCTGTGAGAATAAAACGTGGATGCTTTTTAATTAGTAAATTAATTTTTATGTCTGAATTTCAGCAACTGAGTACCCACCAGTTATTGTTATCAGTTGGTCTCTTTCAAGAAATGTTACATTGTGATTACATCGGGTGGAAATTGGGCTACCTTAATTAGGTTTAGCCTTTCTTGACTGAAAGTCTCAAGAGTATGAGCTACCATGTAGTGGCCTTAATGTCTTTGTAGAATTTTGTTTTTTTTGATGATTGTAGGATTTAGATATGTTACGTTGTGGTGTTATTTTAGCTGAGGTTTGCTGTTGTAAATGGTTTTTCAGCTTGGTGCAGTCTGAGAATATGGAGGCGCTGGTTCAGATGGTTGTAAGGCCTCCGGAAGATACAGATGAAAAAACACGGTTCAAGTATGTGATTTATGTCAATGATGGTTGCTGCCAATAATCTGCAGCCATATTACGATTTAAAATTTAATCCTTGTTGTTCAGAATTGTTAGAACGTCATGAAATCATTGGAGTGTCATCTTCTACTTATTATGTGCTTCTCCCACTAAGAAGGTAAGGTAAAGGTAAACGTGGATTTGTATAGCGCCTCGTCGTGAACACATCTCTAGGGCACTCCTGTATGGCATGTGTTCTCAGGGGATCTCACAGTTTTACCTGCACATCCAGCGTTCATCCGCTAACGGAATGAACCATACCTGTACCTGCCTTTTCTTTCCCAGCTAAAGCTGGTACTTATTTACCGACCCTGGAGGGATAGAAGGCTGAGTTGGCCTTGGTGTCTGGCACCGGGAATTGAACCCGGTCATGGTCATCCATCCCAGTACTAACCGGCCCGACATGGATTAACGTCGTTGATCAAGACCAACGCACCTCCGCTACACCACACCACCACGGTCAGTTTTGTTAAGAAAAGCACACTGCCATCTGACTGTCTGACCAGTGTCTCCGCCTGTCTGATCCACGCACACAGCTGTGAAGTGGACAGTCATAGAGGTGTAGATTTGGTGTACAGTATATCAGTGGCAAGTGTAGCCTGTCGTACCATTATAAGGCAGAGGGTGAAAGGTCCCGGTAGTGATGTCATTAGTGTAGTCTTAAAATTGCAGGGAGGGTTGCTTAGTGCAATTTGTGTTAGTCATTACATTCTTGTGTACTGAATTTAATTATTAACTGATAGCTGAACTGAAGATGGTTATATAGGAACTATAAAATTTCCGAAAACTGGGCCCCTGTATTCTGGAAACAGCTCTGGTTTTATTAATGATTTCTGTTTAAAACCTGAACTGTTTTGCTAGTGCTGGTGGTAATAAAGTCGCGTTTTACATCTCTGTGTGAAAATTAGCACAAACAACTACCGGTACAGTGTTAGAAACAAAAGTTGTGATGAATTTGCTGCTTGCATACTGCTCGGTGTTCTTTTGGTATTATTTGTGTTCTAAGTATATGAACTGCATTTGAACTTATCATATTTGGTGATGAAGTGCATATTTAAAAAACAGTTCAGATCGACAAACAGCTAACGAATTAAGTAAGCAAGAGTGACTCTCTGTGGAAATATAAAACCATTGGTTTTTCGTATTATGGATAGGAAGAACAAAGTAAGATTGCCAGACAGAGCGGGATGGAGACATCGTAGATTGGCGCAGAACTTGCATGCAGAAGCTGAGCTACTCTGCATGAAGGAGAACTACAGGTAAACAGATAGTGAGGGAGTCATCGTTCTCCAGTGGGTGTCAAGCCCAATCTAGATGACGACAATGATGATTAAAGCCAGCAGTTAAGTGGCAGCAGTATTTGATTGTTTATTGACGACTGTGGCGGCAGGTATCCGAACATTGCCTGTGATCTGATCACATCCGATGTGAATGAGATAACAGAGATGCTTGTGACGACCGAGTCACTGCTGACTGCCATCTACACATTCCTCGAGGCTGACGACGATCTCAATCCACTGCAAGCAAGCTTCTTCAGCAAAGTGATGGGACTGCTCATCACTCGCCGCAGTCAGATGGTAAAGCTGCTCTTTTTTTTTACAAGTTGGCACTGGCCTAATAAGTCGAGACAATTTGCCGTGTTTTTATGCACAACCAGTTAAGGTCTGGAAACGTGGAAATGTTCAGAATGTCACTGTATTGCAGTGACGTCTAGTTGTACATGTTGGCTGGATAATGACAGTGCTTATTGCAGTATGTAATGCTTATTGGGTAAAACTGATACAGCCTCAGTGCTTGGCACCCTAGCTGTCCTATTTTGATGGTCTACAAACATTTTCGCCCCTGGGCCGCAGGGAACGTCGTTGTGGTCTCAGTGGGCTGCAGACAACAAAAAATGAAATTTTTTGTATAATAAAAGTTATTTTCGTACAAAAGATTAAAAAAATTATATGCATGCAGCCATGGGCCATAGTTTGCCCAACTGTGGTCTAAAAAAACATGGACAGTGTCAAACTGTATGAGTATTAATTGTCATTTTATTTGACCTGTCCTCGTGTGTAGATGGTTGACTTTTTGAAGTCACGAGGTAATTTTGTTGACCGGCTGTTGTATCACCTTGGTGTGTCGGCCATCATGGATGTTTTGCTTCGTCTCATCACGTGCATCGAGTCGACTGAATGCCGCAACGATTGCATTAAAGTAAGCTTGTCAGTTTCAACTGGTTTGTATTGTTCTGTGAAAATGTTGTTAGTTGTTAACACGTTTTGAGCAACTGATATGAACAGTTACGTTTTAATAATTTATTGCTGTGAAATGTGTCAACATATTGTAGAATGGACCATGTAAGTCTGTGAAGAATTATGTGCTGTTTATTTGTTTAAAGATCGTTCTTTATTTTTATTGATAATTGCTTAATACTTTGAAGTTGTTTGGGATGTGAACTTTTAGTCCACTGTGTACAGTTGACAACTGATGGATTCATTAAAAAGTTGTAATCAATCAGCAATGCTGGTTATGTAGTGGTTAAATGAAGAACGGTTGGTTCCGCGACTGGTAGAATTGATTGATCCATCACAAACACCGGAGGTAATGTTAACATTATTCTGCAGTATTTACACTGTCAGCTTGATAGCAGTTCTGGCTGGAACCATTTTTCAAGTCTGTTACATTGGCTTAATGTGATGTAGAGTAATGAAAATGTTTTGATTTGTGAATCGCACACAGGTACGTGCAAGATGAATTAACTAGTTGTTAATTAGTAGTAATAAGACACTACTAAAAGTTGAGTAGTAAAAGATTGGCAGAATTCATCTCGATTTGTGTGCTTAGTGGCTGTTATTTGCACATACTTATGTACCTCTTTTGAGATGAAAAAATTGACGAACAAACTAGTGTTAATGGAGGCCAACATTTGTTTTGTTGAATGTGATGCTTGGAACGACTTTGACTCCAAAATGTCTTATTATGTGTTAAGTGAAGTGTTGAATTCTACTCGCTGATTCAGTTGTTAAGCTTTATGTGTGTGGTATATGCATGTTTCTACTTTAGTTGGAATCTCTCCACATTTGTGCAGTACATCAGTACATATCATACGTATATGTTTGTAGTTGGTAGTCGGTAATGAGATACCAATGAAAAATATGTTACTGGTGAAGCCGCTGGACATAGCGGAGTTCGGCAGATGCTGTGCACTAATGTTGTTCATTTGTAGAGTGATGTGGTTTGGTAATTGAAATGACTTCTATGTGTCCACCTTGTAGAAACACACAAATGCTGCTCAGTCGCTGTGTGATATAATCCGGCTTAGTCGCGAGCAGATAATCTCAGGGCAGGACGAGATTCCAAGCAGTGATGCTCTGCTTAATACCATTGAAGCGTAAGCACAGC
>Ga0049105_1001263_pt1 | contig 10890 bp, 5 predicted proteins | sample WorMetvaBAHAMAS1_FD_61260 | JGI IMG/M metagenome (GOLD analysis project Ga0049105, IMG submission 61260) | Worm MetaG Olavius vacuus BAHAMAS.1 | ecosystem: Host-associated > Annelida > Digestive system > Unclassified | place: Germany: Marburg | collected 2013-04-09 | reverse complement strand
AGAATGTGTAGTAAAAATTGTGCGTTTTTTTAGTTTAGATGTATTATACGCACCCCGGCTGCCGGACCTCTATTTTAGGTGAAAATCGTGCGTATTGTATTCGAGATTTTACGGTAAGTCCGGTCACAGTGCGTACAGCGCCGACGCGCCATACATCATAGCACGCACGTGTACATACGGCGACGTGTCCACGTGTGTCAATGTACGGTGACGTATGGCACCGTAATATTTACGTCGTACGTCGACTCAGTACACTGCAGATGCTAATTATATGCTACTTACCACTGTTGTCAATGGGCACAACTGCGTTGCCGTCCATCGCTGTACGACGACGATGCAGTGTGTGTGTGAAAGCTACCATAGAAATCAACGTGCTTAGTTACAACGTCGCCGTTGGACGTTCGTCAACATACGGCGAATTTGTCATGTGATATGGTTTGTGTCAAATGAGAGGCATGTTTTCGACCATGTGTTGCTTGCATAAAAGTTGCGTAAAACCTTGCGTTTCTTGTGTTGCATGCGTAAGGCTGGAAACCGCGCTTTAACAGTCAGTCCTCCGCTCCCACCAGTTCCAGGCACGCACGTGCCGCACACGGCGTGTCGCCGCTTGATGGCTAAACGTATGTAAGCCTAGACAGACAACAGAGTGAGCGGCTAGTGGACTGTGAAGTTAGCGAGAATTAGCTGTGAATAAGACTATGTCTGCGACTGGACAGTCGGTTACTTGGATCATTTTGCCACTGCGTATAAATCAACTTCAGTAGTGAGAGAGAGTGACACCAATTAATGCCATCACTCCCTTCTGTGACTCTACAATGCCTGCAAGCAACATCAAAGAAACCACAGCAGACAGTCCAGTCATTTAATGCTTCAAAGGCCATAGCAAGGTGACGAGATGCAGGGTGTATGTGAAGGCCAGTGCACTGATGGGGTCATTGTTCTGCCGTGTGTTTATAGCTCAGGAGTGGGAGCGGGACCGTGCAACAACACGGTCGCCTGCAGTGCCACTCGCCGGTTCGTGTTACTAATAAAACGCACGTAACATGGACTGAACTTGTGTTAATTAGCAGCAAACAGCCGTCGTCCGTTTGGCTGTTACTTCGGGAATGATTTCGGGTAATGAACTACCCGGGATCGGGTAATTTTTTTGGGACCCAGGTACCCAGGACCCGATTAACGTCCCTACCTCCTACCGCCAAGTGATGCCCAATGCCCTCTCAACCACACACATTCACTCATCGAATCATGGCTGTTGAGGTTGCAAGGTGTGACCATGGGGCCACTCTGCGGCCCACAGGCCACAGGATGGCACATTACGCACTGAGTCTTGTCAGCAGTGTCATGTCCAGTGCCACTGTTACTCACATGACTACAGCCACTGTGACTAGCAGCAGCAGCCCATGCCTCCCGCCTGTGTCACTGCTTGTGTGGCCCTCCACTCTACAGGCTGAGACTGCACACTATCGGTCTGTTACTGCCCAGTGCCCAGTTACTGCTACTGTGACTGTCAAAGTGTGAATAGAGAGCAAGTTCTCTGCAGCTACCAGTTTATGCAAACACAGTAAAAACTGACTATGGCCAAATACGAGTATGTGAACGTCAAAAAGGAAGGCATATTACGGCATAGAAGACATTTTAAGAGACTACCATCTTAGTTACAACAGGACATCAGCCACAGATAATTCAAACCAAAAGCACAACTGAAAACATTTCCGTGTGGGAGTTAACTGCACACGGCAGTTTAACTTTGTGAATGTTTGATTATTTTCACCTTAGAAAAACTCTTACTTACTTACTTACTTGCACATAGAATTAAGGTAACTGGCAGCTGATAAGTCAACTATGGTAACAATCATGTCACTGCAGTACGGTACACTTAGTGTCATTCCCAAGTGCCCGGGCTTCGTGCGAAATCGAAATGTCCATTCCCGAATTCCCGGGAAATGAAAAACCCCGTCGGGAATGACAACCCTAAATGTCATCCAGAGAGAAACAATGCCACTCACACGACTGTGCAATACTACACAACCGTTGAAATACCAGTATAAATACATGGGAATCTACATACGACTGTAACTCCGGCTAAGCTCAACTGATTTTTACCATTTTTATATCGTCGTAACCATTGTTTCTGATGTTTATTTTGTGTCCATCACATTATAAATATACATGGTAACATGCCACAGGCAAAAACACATTTTCCCGGCTTTTTCAACTTTCCCTCACTTTTTCCACATCAATTTCAAATTCTACGACTTTTCCAGTTTTTCCAGGTGGGTGGCCATCTTGTAAGGGAGTAAGATATGCACCTTATGGAAGCGCTTGTCAACTGCATTCAGTTGTTCCCTCATCTGCTGCTGAGCACGATGTTGCGTTGTGATCAGGTTGTCTAACTGCGTCAGCTGATCATCATACATCGCCTTCACTGCTGACTCGTCGAAGCTCGAATCAGCATTGAGCTCCGAGTCTCGCTGTAATGCATGCAGCGGATCTCCGAGCCCACCAAAGCGGCCGTATTTAGCTTCATACAGAAAATGCTTTGCCTTCTCAGCCTGCCAAACAACATTAATTATGCTGCATCAATACACGGCAATCAGTTAGCTGAATACAGCAGGACTATCAATTTTAACAATCATTAGAACTCTCTAAACAGACTCATTCTAGTTTCTAATTCTAGTCTCATTCTAATTCACCTGTTTATACTTTCAGTAAACATTTCTACCACATCTGTCTGTCATGTGACTAGCTAAGGTTTAGTAACTGACAACACAGTTTTCAGTATTGAGAGTGGCAAGTATCAGTGCTGTTGGATATGCAATTCAAAGTGATCTAATTTGTTTGCTATATTGATTGTATTGTATTCTCTATGGATAGAAAATATAGAAGTTATTAGTCCACATACAAAAATATGTGTCAATTTTCCAGCAGAAAAATATCGGGTAAACTTTGGACAGTACTCCGTTCACCTAGTGTTCTCACATTTTCTAGCGACAGTCTTAATACTTAATGTACAGATAGTTGTCAGCAGTGGAAAGCTATTGCACATTTTTTTATTCGAAACCGAAGCAACAATATCCAGTCACAGGCATCAGTCAAAATCAAAATTATTTTCCCTGAATCAGCCAACACTACACTAGCAAATACGACATCATCCAACAAATAACATACTCCGCTCGAAACAATGTACACAACTATCGTAAGTGCCATCATTTCAGAGTTTTGTCGAGATCTATCTTCAAAAATACCTTCAGTGTTGCAATGACAACGTCTCTAGCTTGCAACTCCCCCTCCAGGTAACTGAGCAACTGCAGCATGTCCGCCTTGTTTAGATCCATCTTAGGATGTCGCTGAAACAAACAAGCAAAAGTAGTGACGTGATGTAGTTACACATCTCAATGCAAACAAAACATATTCTACAAACTATCACTTCTATGATGCACTCAATGCGGGTGAATGATGGACACTTCACTTACGGGACACTTTGCCTACTGGACAGTCTGCCTACTGTATGGTCATTTCACCTACTGGACACTTCGCCTACTGGTAATTTTGCCTACAATACACTTCACCTATGGGACATTTCACCTACGAGGCCAAATTTAAGGCAAGATTTTGACAACTCAAAAACGTTTACTGTTTCCTACAAAATATAGGAAACCGTAAATGCATTTGAGTTGTCAAAAGCGAATCTTAAATTTGGCGAACTTCTTGTTTTACTGTTTGAGGTCTGGCGAGTCAAATCAGTACACTTGACATATGATCAAAGTACTGTCCGCCTGGAATGTTTAAACATTTAAGATTACTATTGAACACGTTCAATTCTGGCTAAACTTGATGTTTTAGTTCCAATTGTGCATATATTAGCGCATCTAACTATGTCAGAGTGTGCTATTAGATGCCACTGTCCGTCCAACTCGTGAGCCACACCTAAATGGTTTAAGATATCAATATATTTTTCAGACTTCACAATAGAGAGATGTTTCTGTTTTCTTGGGGTCAAATTTCCTGGTCATAAGTTTAGGGGTTCACCCCCAACAAGTATGTTAAAGAGAAGTTTCACCTATTTTTGTTGCTATTTTATTGCATATTTAAGGCGTACAACTTTGCATTTTAAGAAGTAGGTAGGCGAAATGCCCCACAGGCGAAGTGTCCCGTAGGCGAAATGTCTCGTAATAGAAATGGCCAATAGGCGAAGTACCCAGTAGGCGAAATGACCGAACAGCAGGCGAACTGTCCAGTAGGCGAAGTGTCCCCATTACCATGCGAGTGACTATGCAAGCCTGTGAAGTTGTCGCATTAAACAATTGATCGACTTCAGATTAGCATTTAGGGTTTCTAAGCTTATGATCACTCAGTTCACGGAACTGAGCCTATCACGGACCCACCTTCAGTGTACATGACGACAACTGGTCAACGGGTTCGTACGACGAGCCAGGGCCACCAGACGCTCCAGGTGCAGATGCCATATCTCCTTTCAGCAGTTTCAGCAGCTACCAAACACCCATCATTCTCATAACGTGGCAATGTGACAGCGTAGCTAGAGAAATTTGATCCCCACTGCAAGTATCACAACAGCCTGTCAGACGTGAGGAAGGGACCCATTCAGTTACTGAACGATACGCTCTCTGGCAGTCACAGTCACAAAACCGCGACTTTTAGATCATAGAAATCGCTGTAAATGTCTGCTGATAAGCGATGTGAAACACGACAATCGTTAGCTAGGCGAATGGACTTCGGTTCTAAACAGAAATCAATTACTCTCATTATCATCGCCCACAACATGGCGGCGCACTGGGCGGTCACGTGACCATAGAGAACAGCATAAAAAGACACATGATGATCTCACCACAGTCGACTGTCGAAGTGTGGGGCTGTGGCTGTGGGGGACTGGTCTCACAGTCTCTCTCAGTCGTCGTTTGCTTCGTGTGAAGGAGTTACTTACCGACTCCGCTCTCGGAGTTTTGGCAACTATCTTTATACCGTAATTTTAGGGAATTTCCACAAACGTTTTACTTTTGTTTTTCGGAAAAAATTTCCCCGCAACCCTTTGTATTGATATAAAAATAAAATTTACAGAATATGTAAGCACCGTCAATAAAATGGCTGTCGTACGAAGTTTTTGAAACCGCGGGTTACCCCTAAATTTAACCCCCATGGAGGGTCGAATTTTCAGGCAGGCCACACTGTTCACTGTAGGCCCCGTGCATGGCGGACTACGCACAAAAACTAGTCTTGCTATGTGGGTTTCGTACAACAATTGGACCTCTTAAAGATTCACCGTACCTGGGACACCAACCCCTTACACATTTTGTACAAGGGGGCGTCGACAATTGAGACTTGTCAAATGTCGCGTTTTCAGGGGACCACACCCAAAAATGGTGTAATGTTTTGGGGGTATCATGCAAAGGTCTAGACTATAGAGTGAAGTATTGAACAATTTCCGAGTTCGGGGGGTGAGCATTGAATAGTTGGAGTTATCCAGTCTCAAACATGGGTGACCGTACTGTGTATGAACAAAGAGCACGAAAATTTCAAAGTCCGCACCGATGACCATATAGGCTAGGCCTAATGGGAAAAATTTCTGGTTTAAAATTGGACCTCAAAAATTGAACCACCGTCACAACTAACGGTAACACCCCTCCCCACCGTCGATTTTCGGCGGTGATAGGCGGTCATGCCCCCATGGAAAAAAAACCATCCCGACTCCGACCACGCCGAGTGTCCCCGGACCAGCGGAACCGTCGATCGTTACTCGTTGACGCCACCGTCGTCGTTAAGGTCTCAAAAGCCCGGTACACATCACCCGTGTTCACGGCCGTGAACACGAGTGTCAGTTAAACCTAATTTCAGGATTGTGAAATTTAGCCTCAAGAAACTAGAAACATCCCTATATCATACGATGCGACGGACGGAGTCATTGTTTGGTGTCACCATGGTGATCGAGCCCTTCCCTTCCCCTCCCTTTCTGCCTTTCTTCCCCTCTCCTTCCTTCCTCCCTCCCCCGTAGAAGTAGGCCCCTTCCCTCCCCTTCGTTAATTTCACCTCCCCTACCCTACATTCTGCCCTCCCCTATCCTCGTCTCGTTTTCCCTTTCCCTTCCCGTCCCCTCCTTCTCCTTAGGAATAGGTTCCCTTAAATCCAGCTAGGAGGTCTCAGCCCATGCCCAACCGAAATCAAATTCTGCGCATTTCAGCTTTAAAATATGACATCTGGTGGCAACAATTTTAATGATTTTCCTGAGTATCAACTTACCAAATTTCGTGCAGTTTAAACAGTGTTAAGGCAATTCCGAAAATGCTTTGTTACGATCCACTGGAGTCAGAGTTGGGGCCCAAAGTGCATGGTGCCCCAATCTCCTGATTGGGGGTGGGGGCTGTGCCCACCGGCTGTAGCTCCCTGCTTCGCCGCCAACGGATGCGAAGTGCATGTCGTTATCATGAACTATTTAGGCATGACTCACAAGTGTGACAGTGACAGACAGATCGACAGTGACAAACAGACGAAGAGGCTTTCCGACATCAAACGCTGCGTTTCACAACGCTGGGCCCAGCTGGTTGCGTCGCCAAAATGACACTCGATGGTCGATAGACTATAACGGCTTTTTAATTAACGGTTGACTTTAGGATAGGCATAACGGTAAGCGGGACTTCGACAGAAACCAGTCTTGTTGTCCTCGAGACCTGGCCTTGGCCTCGAGGATCCTCGAGGACACCTCATAAAGGTCTTGGCCTTGGCCTTGGCCTTGACCTTGAGAGAAAAGTCTTTGCCCCCAAGACCCAGGCCACGTGGTTGCTGTATGTGTATGCTCTGCTCACACTCACGGTGTCACATAACAGTCTGTCATTTCTTGTTTAGGAATGTTTCACAGACTTGCATGTAAATTAGATGTAGGTTGTAAAATAATCCGAATTTGTGAAGTGCGAGCTGCTGTTTGATGTCAGTATGTATAGTTCACTCAGCGTCCAGTTCTAATTGTATAGTCGACGCTACAACTAGAGCCTACCTGTATAGCCTCCGTCTCTGTCTAGAACTGACCAACAGCGTATCAGTAGGACTGCTCTGTAGTCAATCATCTCTAGTATTGTTAGACTTAGTTACACAGCACACATTTCGTAATCCGATTGTGTCATAATTCTTGTCTCTTGTTTCTCGTGATATAATAAAACTGCTACACATCACTTTCAAGGTGTGGGCGTGGCTTAAGCCTAATGCTAACCATTGGTCTCGATCAACGTACTTACTCCAGGTCAGGTCGGGTATACTGGCGTGTACAATGAAACACAAAAATGTGAAGATAATACAAGTGACGACACATATTTAGAGCTTTAGAAAAGGAGATCAGCGCCGCCCTATGGGCCATGCAGATGTGGCTTGGGAAGGACTTTTACATACATTATTTTTAATATTGAACACCAAAACGGCCACAGATCGTTTCTTTTGCATTGTGATCTATTAATAGGCATATTCTTTCTTGGTTACTGCAATGCAAGTTTTAGCTCGTAATGGTAACTGTCTCAGTTGGCCTTGATGTTGGCCTTGGAAAAATTTTCATGTCCTTTTTGTCAGTCCTTGATAACAAGACTGACGAAAACTTACAAAAAGATTAGCTGTCGAAAAGAGACCGTGCGATTGTTGTGTATGTCAGTTTGGCCAAATGTAACTGGGAGACGATATTTTGCGGACATTATAGGTCTATCTTCAACCGTTCAACGACGGTTAGGCCTACGCAATCGGCCTGCAAAGCTATCGAATTCAATGAAATAACGCTAAACAAGGGCTATTACGCCGTTCAGGGTCATTCAAGTTCACCGATGTAGGTACGAATCGAAAGCCCGTATGCGACTTCTTATTAGTGATTAATACTAACCAACAGACTATCTCGTACTATTTCGAAGTTGTCACAGATTATTGTTTAAATTTTGGACACTTTGCGTTTTTGAGCACCCTTTTAGGGAGCTTAGGGGCGACGTATGCTGTTCACCTTAGGCTCATTGGAAAGCTTGTAGTGGACTTCCTATTAGTGTTAATTGACCTTTTTTCGCTAGGTGTTACGGCGAGGCGCTGCGAGCGAATATCGATTGAAAATTGGCGTTTTCGCTCTAACACGGTTAGTTTGCACCAAAATTTCAGGTGAAAGGGATCGCCCCCACCAACCATTCTTCTTGTCAGGAAACAAGATGAATGATCTTTCATGTGGTATACGAATGTGGGCACAAGTTGCTTTCGTTTTGTCACAATTCACGCGTTTGACAGACAGACAAACAGACACACAGACGGACAGACGGACGGATAGAAAGGCATTGGAAATACCGTTCGTTGCATTACATGCAGTCTCACGGTAAAAATTGTTCTGTCTTTGCCTTTCAAAAGAGCCCAAATGTGCCTAGAATGTAGGAAATATGTGTCCTTTAAAAATTTCAGGGTAGATTTCCCTGGTCCACAGTCTCACCGGAACAACCTCCCCAAATATTCGGTTGGCTGTGGGCCTGAAAACACAAGCAGATTTATATGAAATCGAAAATAAGTAATCCACGGGTGGCAATGCAGCATTAATTTCCACCTTTTTCTAGTTGCCGCATTTATGTTGCTTTTATTTCGTTAGCTTATAAATGAAAGCGCAATGATTTTACGTGCGTTCGAAAACCGACATAGAGCCGGCGTAGTTTAACACACCATGTAAATAAATCCAGCCGTTGAGCAGAATAAAAGCATTATATGGTCCGAGAATCAGTCCACATAAAGAGCTTTTGACCTTTTAGACTAAGTAAGTAAGTATGTACATTTGTGTTCACGCAGCAGTCATTACAGCCAAAACTGTTACGGTCTGACACAGAGGCGCTGTGGCAGTGTTTCATAAGCTCTGCAGAACAGTTCCATGTATTGTCACTTCACTGTTTTGTACGCCTTACTAAGGTTTAACGTCCCACTCGAATCCTATTTATTTCGGACACGATTTGTAGGCTTATTGCTTTTGGATAAATATATAAGGGCCTAGAATGAATGAATGAAGGTACAAAACCACAGAAACAGTTTTTTCTCCAACGAAAGTCGACGACTCTGTATTATTACGCACATAATCGCATGTTACGAACTGATAAAACAGCAGAGTGACACAGATCAGCGCAGCGACAGTAATAAGTCTACATGCTCTGTACAGATTCTGTGCCGCGACAGTTCGTGTAAAACCGATCGACTCGTCGACAAATTCCTACTATATATGTAACGCAAACACAGACTATATGCTATACTGTAACCGTCAATTTTTTTCCTCCTACACGCAGATCTATAAGCCTATTGTACGCTGCTCCAAGAGAAGGCACGTATGAACTACATAATACGATCATACAGTTTGCTGGAAATGTAAACACACGGACGCTAACAACAACGACAACATGGCCTATTTGTTTCATCACTAACATCATACAGCTTTGGCTTTATTACTATTGCCACATGGAGGGGCGGATCCAGGATTTGTGGCAAATGGCGGGTGATTACTAACGCAGAAGTCGTTTAAACACATATAAAACTTTATAACCGGAATCCTCACATTTCACACTGGGCGTTCCCCGGGCCTCCCCTCCGACATTCGCCCCTCCGAACAATTCCCGTCCCCAATTAATCTTGTAGCTGATATCAATTTAATGTTAGGGTTGTTAAGTTTTTTGCGGTTAAGTGGCAGCAGCATGGGGAAGTCCGGGGAAGTCCAGGTGAATGTCCAACGCCACTGAAACCATTTGCCGGGCGTTCCTCCAACGCCATGATGGCGTTTCGGCCACAGTATAATGGTCATAGGCCCTATAGCGCAACAATCCAGCGAAACAAGTACGGCATGCACGCTGTTCACCTGTTATGTGAAAATGCACCTTATTCTACGTAGTAACGAAGAAAGTACAGTGTATGTCAAGTTACGAAAAAAGCGCAGCGTCAGGCTGTTCACATTTGAACCGAATAAACACGACATCAACAAGTCATGTCGAGATACCCGAGTCACGTTGCTAACAACAGTTGCGATATTTCGATAAGATAACCTGACTGATTCTACTATCACGTAAATAAATAGGACTATACTGTATCTGACAACATTAGTGACAAACTAGCGACTGAAAAAAACTGATAACAACCGGAAAGTAAGCAGCGCGAGTGTACAGTTAACACACTAACAGTTCAGAAATATAGTTTCACGAGTACTGTAGGATAAAGTCATGCACGTAATTCGTGCTGCATCGACGATAATAAAAATAGCCAGTGACGAAGCCATAATGAGGGTTGTGGGGACGAACATCTCTCATATCGAAATCCACTCACGAGTATAATTTGCAAAAAAACGACGTTTAGTTGAGGTAATTCTCCCCGTATATAGCCTATCCCCCGTATCACAGTCGATATGCACAGATTTGGAGAATAAAATTTAAAAAAAAACTAGATTTTAGAGAAAGAAACTGTCTGGACAGATGTGACCGTCGACCCGCGAAAGCTGGCCGCGCCAGCCGACTGCGTCGCATGCGGTGTCGGGCTAAACTACTAACAACGGCTGTGATTTTGTGATAATATGTCAGATTACTGTAAAACGTTCTAATGCGAATTGAGACAATTCTGCATCTTTAAAGTTCAACGCAGACACGGTAACTTCCGGATGTGGTGTCTTTTCCAAACCCCATGGGCGCCCACAGGATTTTTTCCAGGGATTGGAAAATTAGGGGTCTGGGGACGAAAGTCTCCCAGCGGGATCCAGGGATGGAGCTCTGGCGGGGGTCCGAGGGCGATGGCCCCAGAAGCCGACGACAGGTTGTGAAAATAATTCATAAATATTTCGTCCAATGAGCGTTTTGCTGTAACCACTAATGCACAAAAACACTTTACAGCATTTCCAGGGGTGGCAAGTGCCCCCCC
>Ga0049105_1001262_pt1 | contig 10896 bp, 6 predicted proteins | sample WorMetvaBAHAMAS1_FD_61260 | JGI IMG/M metagenome (GOLD analysis project Ga0049105, IMG submission 61260) | Worm MetaG Olavius vacuus BAHAMAS.1 | ecosystem: Host-associated > Annelida > Digestive system > Unclassified | place: Germany: Marburg | collected 2013-04-09 | reverse complement strand
AACTAATAACTTATAGGCTATAGATTCTTGATTTGCTACAACCTGTCGGCTGTGAATTATGACTATTGGAAGTTAAAGTTGATCTGTTTCTATCATGTCTTTAACCAGTGTAAGGGCTTCATCCATGCATGTTGCAAACTGACCTCACTGTGGTTTGTCATAGACGTGGCTTTTCCTGTTCGTATATCAACAGAATCTTAATTTTGAACCTCTTTCAGTATGACTGTGTACATCGTAAAGAGATGGCCTAGTCTCGAATTAGGACGATCAGACTCGGACTTTTCATTTGTTCATTACTCGTGGTGTATATTTGTATACGTCTGTGTATGTGTGTTTGTGTTAGTATTCACGTCAGTTCAGCAGAGGTCAGGCACTGACACTCGAGTGGCTGTGCAGACAGCTTGGCTGGCCGTTTCAGTCTCCTCGTACCATAGCAGACCTCGTACATTTAGAGGCCGTTTTTGATGTTCTCGATCTTTACTTATGGCTGAGGTAGTCCTTGTTTGCACACTGTTCTCAGTACATGACACCACATTACTGTAATTGTGGATCGTATGTTTTACTTATACAGCAGTACATATTAGTATTTAATTGCCATTCTTAACAGTGTCAGCTACGAGACACACTTTTCACACACAAGCTGGCAGATTATTATATATTTCCTCATTAGCAGGAATCTTCAGTTTGGATGTGTGGGCCTAATTTTAACTTTGTAAGGTGTGATCACTGGTCTGTTATTAAGGAAGGGGAGAGCAGTGTATGTGCCTTTCTCCAGAATCTGGACAGACTTGTAGCCAACTGTGTGTGTTAAGTGATGCTCATAAACCTTGAGGGCAAGCTGGTATACAGTTGGGTTGGGGTATGGCATGTATGCCAGTAATTCCTATACAGTACTAATGTTATGTTCCAGGAAGGAAGGGATCTGAGGTATGTATACTATATGCCAGTAATATCTAAATACTGTCAGAAGTTTTGAGCCTCTAATGTTGATCAATCTTTAGTCTTAAATAGAGAAGATACAAAAAGTGAAACACCACAAACGTTCAAGTCACAGAATGTTTTTGTCAAGAAAATCGATTCGAAGAGCCTGGAAATAATGATGGGGGACTGTTGCTACCCATTGGTTTTGGCCCTCAGGCTGGGAGAGCACTGCATGTGATCCCAGTGCTGTCTAGGGCATTTCCTACATTCTGAATGCTGTTGGTTGAACCAAAAATTAAAATTAAGGCTTTTGAGCATTTATTGCAATTTGCAATTTTAGTCTGAAATTGTTTTCTGTGATAGAATTTAATTAAAATAGGCACCCGAGCATAGGGCCTGTCAGGCATGAAGTCTGAGTTTGGGAATTCAGTCAAATTGGTCTTTCACTTTCCTGTCTTACTAGCTAATTTGGTTCTGTTATTGATGCATCCTGTATATCATTTTGCACCATGTTTAACTGTTGGAAGTTTGTAAAACGTACAGAAATTTCTATTTCATCAAGGCGGACATTTTTTAATACTTTTGGGACTAAATAAAACAGTGTGTGATTACAGACAAAAAGCACAAAGTGCACTGTAGGTCGTTTCACTTCTTTGCAAAAGCACAATAAGGTAAGTTGAGATGCATTCGTGAACTTTCAGATGTTGTTGAGGTATGGAGGTTTTGGCCCTCGGTCTGGGTGAGCACTGTAAGTGACTGTGTGTGACTAAAAGCAGTCTAATTGGTGATTGTAGCTATCGGTTCATGGACATGTTTCCCGATGTTGAGCACGTCCGTGACATGCAGCGGGAACTCGACCAGATCATTCAGGCCGGTGTCGTCAACATAACGAAACTTCTGCGTAACTCGGAGACAAGTGTTTCGTCAGGAGTTGCTGAAGACGGCGAAGATGAGTTTGAGATTCAGCAACGAGTCCAGCAGCGGTCCACTGCTGACGATGTGATGGACTCGTCAGACGATGAAGATGGCAGATACATGTCAACGCATCAGAAGACCGTAAAAGCAAAACTGCGTACTAAGTCAAGTGACAGTGATCCTCAGTTTGTCTTAAAATCAGGTCAACGATTGACTGATCAGCTTGTCAGACAAGGCCTGCTAACTAAGTCGATGCTTAAACAAATTCATCAAGAACTGTCCGAGAATGTATCCAAGGACGATGAAACTGACACTCCGTTACCTGGAAATAAAGAGAAGTGACAGATAAATGAATGTTATTCATAAGCGCTAGCAGGTGTGAAAAAAATGGGTTCCACAACAACACAACATTGGGGGCATAACATCCAAGTGCCAGAAGCACTTGAAATTAAGTCACCAAAAGCTGTATCATGAGCTTCTTCAGCAGGGTCTGGGCAGTGATTTTATGTAGACTTTACGTGTTCATGGTGAACAATGGGACAGAATTTTGATACCCTACATTCCTCTTTTGAAGTCGGATGGAAAAGTCTATCTCACCTGAATTGGCTCTGGCTCTGGTAAAACATTATTATTGAATCTGGTGCAGTTTGCATTTTAAAATTTAGTGTACAGCAAAATATTTGAATGTCAGTACATTGTAATTTGTTTAATGAAATGCTGCACGAGTCACTGTGACTGAGTATACTATTTGCTTCTATTAATTATAGTTCCATTGACTGTTTGGCTGTATGTGCTATGCACTGGGTAATGGACTTGCTGTTTTGACAGCAATTTTGTCTGTCTTGTGTGTGATCGTATATTTGTGATGCAGCTATTACATCTGCTGGATATTGACTGGGATTCTAGTAATGCAGATGTGAAAATAAAAATCTTTCATCTAGGAGGCCATGGGGGTTAAAAATTCGATGGTTCCAAAATTGGAGCTTCGGTGATCAAACTAGCATAGCACAGAGTAGTTTGCTCAGTTCTCTTCCATAGATATCATTTTTTGTTGATGCCATTCTCAAGTACAGTGTGTACTAATTTTAACTTGCAGTTACAGCTCTGAAAATAACACATAATTGTAGTGCACTGGCTACATGTTGAAAAAGCAGCAATGTAAACTTTTTATCTCTCACCAACGAAACATTCAGTGCTGGGGAGTATTTGAAATACAGGTGTTTCAATTACGTATTTTAAATATGTATGTATTTTGTATTTTGTATTTGAAATACACTTTACTGTATGTATTTTGCATTTCCTTTCATGTTTCAGTGTACCCTGGTACTGTAAAATGAGGCAGTTTGCAATAGACATCTTTGGTGCGCCATACAATTTGGGCACACAAGCTCAAATTGTTGGGACTGTTGGGCATATTCGTAATGTTTATTAATTTTGAAGATACAAAAATGCTGCACTTAATTTTGTATTTTAAATACATTTTAGCGTGTATTTTTGGCAGTATTTCAAATATATTTCAGAGTATTTTGTATTTAAATACTTTTAAAGTGTATCTTGCTCAACTGGAGACAGTTATATGATAATCTTGAAAAGAAAAACACTATGGACAGTACAGAGTAGGCCTGATTATATCAGTGAGTGTTGTTTCAAAAATCGCTACAAAGCAAGTATGTTAATTTGAGATTTGGGCCTTAAAGAATCAATTTTTTCAGATGTGAAGATTTGAGACCGAAATTGATTTGAGATTTGCCCATCACTGTACTGAAGTGTGCATAATAGGAATTGAAACGTGAAACCATGTACATGTAATATGCATAAATAAGTAATGAATGTTATGCAGTCAGTAGCCAGTCACCTGTGAGTACTGAGTGAGCAAGTGCTAACCCTAGATCAAATGAGGTTAACTGATAAATTTATGGGGTTCCAAATTGTGGCCAGTATTTTAGGCGTTTGCTCACCCACATCCAAAATTTAGGGATTCCATCGACCCTATGGCACTAATGCTGGCACCCATCCTCTTGTCAACACTCAACATTTATGTTCGCAAACGTCTTAAGCAGACAATGACGCTTTGATGAGATCATTTATAACAAGATGCTGTTAATTCCAGTTATTAATTTACCTGTAATTGTGTAGCAAGTTTGAACAGTTGTTGGTACACGATTGTTTCTGTAATTTGTTATTAGGGATCTTCCAGAAGTTGTTTTATCTACACTGTATATATGTTTGCAGATGATACAAAAAATGTACCGATGTATTGAAAATGATTCTGATCATTCATTGATTTGTTATTGTTGTTGGGATAATGAGATTTGATTTGAGAAAGATTTGGGAATTCTCACAGAAGTAACTTTACTGAACACATACATAGTGTATTGAAGAAGGCAGATGTAATAGTAATTAGAATCTTTACATAGCTCGCAATGTTTCAGCATGTGTTACTTTCTTCGTCATTGGTTAGGCCTAACCTAGAATATAGAGTAATATGCGATCTAGTTACAAAATGAAAGATATTGAATCTATTAAAAAAGAAGAGCCATAAAACAGACCAAACTAATACATTTACTGCGACCAACTGAAACAGTAGAATTGCTGACACTGCGTTACAGGCGACCACGACACCGAGATGATATGACTTGAAGTTTTCAATTCTTCACCACATTTACGATGCTACTGTAATAATGTCACTTTTAATCAGTGTCATAAATTTTAAACCGCTGGACAATTTCTGGAAAAAATCAACCGATGAAAATGATTGCAAAGAACAACTCCATGATTATCATGATCTGCATACTGAGGGGATTTTATGCTGCGTCCCGATGACGCAGGCTTAGCCTGTGTCCACAAAGTACATTATTTATCTATAGAAAACTGTCAGTTGTGTCAGATTACGATAAAATTGGGTCAGGTCATCCAGTCAGGTGTTTTAATACGATAGGTGCGATAAGTGTTTATTTTGCATTCAGAATATGATTGCTCATTGTTGGATATTGTCGTTTTGTTCATTATCAACGTAGTGTACCGCGTGCCCTCTTAAATGCATTTATACGTGTACGTACGTGTAAATGTAATGGAATTTAGAGGCGACCTTGAACTAACTGACATTTAAATGTTAAGCTGTTTAGTTGTTAGTTGGGCCTAGCTAGCATTATGCTTATTTCAGCTCGCACCGGTACCTATAGCAGCGCAGAATATTAAGTTCGGTGACAGCCGAGTCCGAGTGCACGTCTGGGTCCACAGTACTCAAGTCAAAGTTCCAGTCTGCCGCAACATAGACAAGTCTCTTTAAAGCATAGTGCTAACGGTAGATCGGCGAGGGTCCGTAGAAACATTGCATCGGACTAATCGGACGAATCGGCCATAAATACTGAGTATACACGGACAAAAAGCATTGAAAAAAATATAAATCGCATCTATTAACACTATGAAAAGCTACAACTGCATAACGGAGTACTAGAGAGTGGAAAAAAGATATTACATGCAGATTAACTGTCAATCAAATTGATGCCGTGCTCAACTTTTCAGTTTCGGCTGAACGCTGTTGTGTGCTGAACTGCTGATGTAAGTTTTAGGATTGTTCAAATAATGCCTGCGAGAGTTTAAATCATATACTGAAGCAGACTTTCCAGTGGCGGCCAAACAAGCTGCTCCTGAATATTCAATATTTTATGACCGATTAGTCCGATTCGTCCGATTAGTCCGATGCAATGTTTCTACAGACCGGATCGGCGATCTACCTCGAAGGTGTTCAGGAATTACTCGGCGGTCTATCCTTCACTAAAATTACTAGTGGTAGATCAGCATGTACCCGAGAGTGTTGGGAAATTACTAGAAGTACATCGGCGATTATACAGTACACGTAACTGATGGCAGTAGATTGCCGACCTACCTCTAAGGAGTCCGGGAATTCCTATGAGTAGATCGGTATTCTATGCATCACCTACATTGCTAGTCACAGATCGGCGATCTGCCCATAAGTATCGGGAAATTACTGCAGACAACTGCTAAATGCTAATGAACATCAACACTTTGAAGTGCTGTGTCACGTGTTATGAAATCCATAACCTTGTTAGTCTAACATAAACGATGTATAAGTATCGCTTGCCAAGTTGCCATAGATATTATGCCGATCTACCACTAGTAATTATAATGGCGGCTAGCGGTAGATCTACCGCTAGAATTATCGCTCTTTAAATGGGCAAATATTCCGAATCGGTACAGTGCGCTATGCTGAAGGCCTGTGACGCATGCGCAGACATAGGCTAGTTATAGCGCACTGTACCGATTCGGAAGACTTTCCGTGTGGAGCATGGTTACAGAAATAGGTTGGAGCGCAGAGCGGCATTTTCGCTGTTCACGCTCCGCTGACATTCTCTGCTAGTAAGGTACGCTCCCCACTTGGCGTCGCCATGCGGCAGCATTTTGTGACCGTCTCTTGCGCACAGAAGGTTCTGGTGTCAGGTTAATAGTTAGAAAGAGATGGGAAATCAACCAAACTCTGACTGCAGCCACTGTTATGGCATAAGCAGTTTATGACATTGCAGATCGGATATTGGAGTGCGGTTGCCCTTTCATTCCGGTATCACTGAAAATTCCACCGACCCACCAGCCAACCTGGTCGGTAATGCGTTCGGTGAGCGACGGCAGGTGGGTCGGTGTGGTGGAGGGAGCGTTACTGCAGGGACGACTGGCTGCGGGTGGGTACTGGGTAGGGTGATGTCGACTCTGGAGCATGGTTACATAATCATCGAGGTCGAAGGTGGCGAAGAGATCAGAGGCTGCAGTTAATTAACGACTTCCTAATTTTTATTTTGTTTTGCTTGCTAATGTATGATCATTCTTTTTCACTCCAGGCTAACTACAGTGCTTTAGAAATATTAACTTATTACTGACTTGATAGTCACGAGAGTAAAACTGCATTGAGTATTGATATATTGTGCAATGTGTATGCCATCAAGGCTGTGGAAACTACATCTTGCAGCAATTAGTCAACATTGTAGATGGTTAGGCATCTGTTTCATAGTTCTTCAGAATGTCAAAGATTATCTATGAATTTGTTACTTTTCTTGAATTTGTGTCATTGTTTTAGATACTTTTATAAGAATGCAGTCTACATGTCAAAGACAGATGTACAAACCTTGTGCATTGTCAGCTTTTCTGTTGTTTGCATTGGTGTAGTATGTATCTCAGCAACATGCTTCAAGCCATACTAATGGCAGTAATATATGTGTAACTTTTTAGAACAGCTAAGAATGACGTGGGGAAAACGTCGTCACTATCTACAATGTTAACTTGTTGAATTGTTTTGCAGGATGTCCAGATGGCAGCCGCTAGTGGTTTAGGAAACAGTTCTGCTTCTGAAGGTTCTTCCAGATTCAGACCTTTGTTTCTGCAACGAGTTTGCAACTCAGCATTGACAGTGCGTGATAAACTAGGATTCACCTGTGTTCAGCCAACTGTTGCTGGTATGTCTCCTGTAGTGCTGTTATTGTTAAAAAATTTAAGACAGTTAATTGAGTGCTTTTTAATAGTAAATTGGACAGTTTGAAGATTGAGATGTGAGTATACGCATAATTTTTAAATTTACTTAATTACAGATAGTTTACTGTTTACCGTTGTTATATAAGCGAGGGTCGTTCCATTAATAAGTTACAAAATGGCACGGCATAATTCTGTTAATTTTCAAATTATGAAAAATCCGAAATATAGGCTTTGTATGTAATTTAATTCTGAGTAACAGCTGTGAGTTTGTCACTGTAGCATCATTTGTAAGTGATAAATATGGCTTCCAATGGATTGTGTCCTCTGTGATCATGTAGGTTGTACTCAACAACTGCTTGATCAGACACGGATGTTGAGCATGCAAGAAGATGCGTACTGCCATCGGATTTCAGCTGAGGTGATGAAACACTGCCTGTACCAGCCAGTAGCTCCATGCCGGCGACGCTTTCTGAGCCGTGCACATCGTACCAGTAAATCAGCGCAGGTGATGCAGTCGCTACCTGTGACTCCAGGTCAGAGCAGCGCCACCAGTCCAGTTCTCACTCCAACAACGTCCTACAGCTGCTTTGCAATATTCTCATGTACCACAACGCCGCATGCTACGTCACCAGAACCACCAGACGTTGGCGATCAAGGGCTGGCAAGTGTGTTATCACCAAGACCACGTTATGTGTCCTGCTCTGAGTTAAGCAACAGTGAATCCAAATCGCCCGAGTCTGTCTTTCTAACTGTTCCCAGCGTTTCTGAACAGTTTCACAGTCGTAAAAGATTGTCTGCCTCTATAAATTGTGTTTAACGATTTCTTTCATTTTCTTGTTGCGTGTTTTTTGCATTCGTCAGAGCATCTACTTGTTACTGCTTTGTGTGTTCATTAGAAGCATTCATGCATTTATTAGCATGACTTTTGGATGAAGTTTTTACTTACATGTTGTACTGCTATATCATGTTGTCTTGAACTGTTTGCTGCCTGTAAAGTTGCAGAATGGTGTGTGCATGCAAACATCTAGAAGGTTGCAAAAGATCACTTAGATAAACGTGCTTTCCATCTCTTCAGTTTTTGGTCATCATTTCCAGTGATGTTGCCTCGAGGCTTGAAAGTCTCATGTTGAGGCATCTCAAGGCAATTTTTGGTAAGTCTTGGCCTGTGTTGACAGTTCACACCTTGCCTCGACCTGGAACAGCTGTGTCTCATCTTATCTTGGCCTGGAATTTCATGTCTTGCCTTGGTCTCTGCGGTGCCTCAAATTATGTGCCTTGGATTGCACTCAAGGCTCCCGTGATAAAAGTGTTTGTGATCACATGATAGAATATGCTCAGGGCTAGTCATTTGTTGCTGACATTGAAGTCATTTCTACGTATGTAATTTTGATATCTATCATTTGAGTTGCCAGTACAAACTAGAAGTTTCTTTTGTAATTTTGTATTACAGAAATACGTCCTTGATAACGGTGACCCTTGCCTCACCTTAAATTGTGTTCTTCAAACCTTGCCTTGTTATATGCCTTGGCTCGCCTTGTCTTGTATGAAAATAGAAATGCATTTGCTTGTCTTGATATTGCAAGTTAAGCCTCGCGTATTGCCTTGCCTTGACAAATTAAGCTCTTTTACATCACCGAACACTTCCATGATGACCTAATAAAATGGAGCCATCTTTCCATCCATCCATGCATATGTCCATCCACATACATACATTCAGGTCTTGTTCCTCCAGTTTTGATTAAACTTCTTATGTGGGTAGATGTCCATTATTGTTGTCCACTATACCACAATTTAGCTCATTTGCCATTTTCGAAACATCTCCTCCTAGAATACTGATCGACCAACCATATCCTTGTTTTTGCATCACCTGCTATCAAATTTGGCTGAAATGGCAATGTGCAAATGAGCTGTCTTCCTCAGCAACGAGTTCTTAGCAGCAGTAGTGCAGACTTCCATATTGGAAGTGATGACCATTGGCCTCATCGAGGGACAAATTTTTGTTTCTACATTTTTTTTGTTGTTTTCCAGATGAGATGTAATTTTATAAGCTTTTTTCAGCATGACTGTTTGTGTATCTTAGATGATTAGAGTTTGTTTTCCATTCTCATAAATGCTGAACAAATACGAATTTTATGCCGCAGTGGAAAGCCAGAATTCTGACATTTACTCGACAAAGTATTTTTAGTTCTGATGTGAACTTAATACCAGGTTTATCTTAACTTGTACATATCAACCCTAGAACTGACCAGAGCTCTTTCTGTGATGACGTCCTATTGCTTTAGTTCATGTAGTGATATTAACAGGTTTCGAATGTAGTGTGGTTGCTGTATAGGTTTGAATTCACTCCAGTTCGAGTTTGGTTGATTTTCCATCTCTTTCTTTCATGTAGTGCTTGTAAAACTAATAGGTAATTAGATACCCGAGTAACCTAGATGTCATTTTGCTACCTGGGTACACACTAAACAGGTATACAAGTCAGCACCTAAACGATGCAGATAAATAAAACATAATCTTGTTGCAATAAATGTGTTTTGTAAAAGGATATGTCTAATTAAATAAAAGAAAACTTGATGCATGTACTTTACATGTAATTTGATATGCATTATGCATCTGTTGATTATAGCATTATTAAACTGTTGCATACATTTGTGGTAATTGCTTCTTAAATGGCGAGAAATCCAAGCACTGGTTTTTACTGGTTACACTGTTTTCTGGAATAAGAATCACAGATAGCACATTTCCACCTGGTTGCAAATTTTCTGCATATCTTGATTTGCTTTCTTTGAATGCTTGATACTTCTATGTACATTCCTTTATTTCATTTTAAACTATCTCGATGTATTACTGGTGACTTGATTACATTTCTGTGTACTCCGGCTTGTTGTTTGTTATATAGAGTAGTTTATAAAGGTCTGTAACCTTTACTTAGATGTGAGCTGTACTTAGATGGTGTAAGAGAGTTTTTTGCTACTATGAACATTTCACTACTGTTGTTCTCATTGAATTTGCAGTGTTGCTTTTTTGCTAGTTGTTACTGATATGGTATAATGCAAATAAATTGAATACACAAATGACTTAGAAGACTACTTGTTACTAGTAAGTGCACTTTTAATACAGTCCTTTGTTTTCACTCTTCCTTCCCACACAACAGCATTGATCTGTTTAGAAAAATACCTGATCTGTTTATACCGAATGTTGATTCAACTATTTTAATCCATTTAACCTATGAAATGATCCACACTGGCACGCTATGCCTAGTACATCATATCCCAGTCAGTGATAGGTGAGTGTTAATTTAAATTGGAATTAGAACTTAGTGTATGTTAACCAACTATTAAAAAACAGAATTATATATATGCAACAAACATGAAATGGCTATACCCTACCATTTTTACCGCGCTGCATGTAATGCAGACGCGGTATAGCGAGGAGAATTCTGTCCGTCCATCTGTCTGTCACACACGTGTATTGTGACAAAACGGAAGAAAGATCTGTCCAGATTTATATACCATACGAAAGAATATTTATCCTAGTTTTCTGAGAAGAATGGTTGGTCGGGGGCGACCCCTTCTACGTGAA
>Ga0049105_1001261_pt1 | contig 10896 bp, 5 predicted proteins | sample WorMetvaBAHAMAS1_FD_61260 | JGI IMG/M metagenome (GOLD analysis project Ga0049105, IMG submission 61260) | Worm MetaG Olavius vacuus BAHAMAS.1 | ecosystem: Host-associated > Annelida > Digestive system > Unclassified | place: Germany: Marburg | collected 2013-04-09 | reverse complement strand
ATATATATATATATATATATATATATATATATATATATATATATACATACATATATATATTTTGCCGGCGGATGGCAGCAAGTGCTTGTTTGTCGCTGTGGTAGGGGAGTACTGAGTGACCCGCTGTAGACACGGTAACCCTTTTATTGCCACATTTGTAACCGGACGGGCACACATTACACTGCTTGTGACAAACTCTCGGAGATTCACGTGATGTAATATGACAACCGCAGGTTTATTTTGGCATTTCTCGTAGTTACCCACACTGTACTGTTTCCTCATCTGCACACTCGCAGTGTTGTTAAGCATACGGAGCTTTAACCTTCATGCACTGACCGCTTAATTCTGCTTACTTACTTACTGCAGCCTGGCATTTTGCAGCAGAGCACTTAAATTCGGAACATTTTATCGTTTTACGTGTATTGAGAATGCGCGAGAACGTTATTTGGTGTTTGCGATACATGTTGTTAATACATTTGTGTAAAGATGAATGGTGATATCAGTAAGTATGTAACAGGGAATACATTTCTTGGAACTGATAAAGGGATGGATCGATTTAAAGAGTAAAAGGTAAATCTGCTTAGGCTGTGGTGATGTTGAACAGCGATCGTGAATAATTTAAAAATGAACGAAGTTGTTGTGAGTTGTGGTGGGCAGTGTGGTCTCATCTGTCACCCGTCACCCGTCGATGTGGTTGCTTGTGTGTTGTTACGGCCGTTAAGTTATGCACAGTTACACTGCTTCCTTGCCGTACAGGTCAGCATACACTTATCATATCACGAGTGCATTCATCTCTCAGCCAGGTAACTGCGTTGCCATCAGCAGAATGTAGAGTCCGTTGTAAGCAGGTTTAGTCGACACAGCTCGACAGTGTGGCTGATGGGGTCACGTCAGACCATTACGTTGCTGTGGAGCTGATGATGTTGGGCCGCGGACAGTTGAACGACGTGACCAGTGTGGCTTTGCTTGTGGTGATGTGACCGGAGTCTGCAGAGATTAGGTCAGTGAGTGGCATCGATAGTTACTGTGCAGGCAAAGAAAGCAAGAAAGGGGACAAGGATGCTGATGCCAACTCGCAACATGCCTGTATGATGTACACATATTTCACCGAATTCACAACCAGTTGGTGAAAATTGGTGTGTGATCAACAGTCGATGGCAGGAGAAATGGTATATGTTTTTAGCCACAACCACGGCAGGGACTGCTATCGCCAGATAGCTTAATATTAGTGAGAGTTAGTCGTGTGCCGTGACATCCTCGGATGGAAAGACTTGACATGTGCTGCTGCTACAGTAATGGACTTTAGAGCTGGATTTTACACCACGGTTTAACCACTGCTGGAAAAATTTGCATATACCCTGGCTTTCTGCACCACTTCTGACCATCTAACTTTCCAGCCCTGGCTGGTGAAATTTCCCAAATACAGCCCCAAACAACACTGCATATGATGAACATGATGATTGCCAATATTTAGGTCGGGTCATTTTGCATGCACACTGAATATGTATGAATTCCAGATTGCACTTGCAGCGACGTACGTAGAGTAATATATACATAACACTGGAACAAGTTTTTGTGCTGTTTGGCAGTAGTTTCCTCACTAGTGATGTGCTGCTTCAAATCCGTATATTTGTGGCTGTTCTCAAGTGCATGTGAAGTTTGGACTTGCGTTTTATGTGTCGGAGTTTCGATGTTGTCTTTGCTGTTGTTTTGTTAACTGTTGATTATTGTTGCGAGTTCAACCGACGACGTATACCACAGGGTTGCTGCTGGTCAGGGAACACTGCATTGATCAGGGCGAGGCAGACATTTGATGGAAGGTTGGAGAAAGTGCTCGAGAAGGCTTGTAGAAATAAAATCTCGGTCATTGGAGAACTGTGTATTTTGCTACTTGGTACTGTTTGATATAATTTACGGTGGGGTAGTGAGAGCTTTTTCTGTTATGATTGACTACTGAGTACTGATGTTAGTTTGCCCGCAGGTATTTTGTAGTGACCAGATACATCGCTGGAGAGTAGACAGAGTTATAAAACCTTGCAGTGCATCATATTATGTTGTTTCTGTCGTTCATGTGAGTGAGATAGTTAAAAGTGATACAGTGAAGTCAGGACAGTTTGTCTGTTTGGCTGGAAAAGTCGGCTAATTTAATTGGGAGATCAGTAGCAGCCCTGATGTATTATTACTTTGTGCTGAAACGTTTCAGGAAGCTTAACGCCCTCGAGTTTTAGATCCTCAAACCAGGTGTCTTGCGAGTTGTGGCTCAATGCAGACAGCTGTAAAAGATTAGCGGTGCATTGTTCGTATTTTTTGCATCACACGAGAACAAAGACGATTGCTTAAAAGCACCTTACGTTAACTAGGAATGTAGGATTTCGTGAAGTGGTGAAGTGTCCGACCTACGTTGCTTTCCCGCAACAGATGTGTATGTTGCTGTTCTATGTTTTCATTACTGACGTAGCAGTAGCTTTTCGTGTGGTGTACAAAAGTGAAACGTGGCCGTTGATTTCTTACCACAATTTGCTTCGTTTCTTTCCATTTTTAGCATTAGCGTTAGCTGAGCGAAATGCGTGCGTTGTTGTGAGAACATTATTACACGATTTGTACGATGGTAGTTTTGGATATTGTTAAGGCATAAAATGTAGCGCGACTGTACGAGTGTGTCGGTGATACTATGTGAACAGCTAACTTACAACATTTCAAGACAGGCACCTGTCTGCTATTTTGATCGACATTCACTACGTTTTTTATGTTTACGCACTGTGATTTCTGCACTTGGTGTTTGTGACATTTTAACAACTAAACTCTAGACATTGTGCGCTGCTTCGTGTCTCGTCTGCTCGTGGTATGCTTAGTCCTGCTGCATTCGATAGTTAATCGGAAGATTTCTCAAAATTATTTTCAAATATATGCCCAGCTTCTGACACTTTAGTTTGTGTGAATTTGATTGCTAATGGATTTCACACATGTCCCGTATCCTGCACTGACATGAAGTTAGTCTACATATTAATACCAGTCAATGAGAGCACGAACAATAGTCTCGTAATAGTTTTCTGTAGTAAACAATGACGATTGAAGTTTGACTAAAACCACGTTACCACTAAAATCCCAGACACACAAAACAGTGAACTGTTGCGTGTACTAAACTGCATGCACAGTAGTTGCGTACAAGCAATTATGACTCATTTGCATAGACTAATTGACTAATGACGAGAAATGACGTGGAACATGCATAAACATCAGACGATCACATCTGCAATCACTTAGGCGATGCTCAAACGCCACTGTGGAATACATGCATAAAAACATTAAAAAGCACAATGGATGAAACTCGTGTACAAATGAAGTTCTTTCAAGTTACATGCTTATATTACCACGCCATTTGCCCTTTCATTTCCCCGCATTTCTACTTTAAGTAAAACAATAGCACACTACTAAAGTATGTGCATATAACAAAATGACAACACTAACAGTCGGTGAACAAAAATACGCAACAACTAAAAACTGTCAAGAGTGATGCTACGTAACAAAACCAACAGTTATCAGCAACAGCGCTACAGAGATATGTGCACAGAAACTAGAAACCATGGAAAAATGAAAACAGAATATAAAATAGAACAAAATAGTACGAAAATGTAAAATGTGTTTAACTATACTAATAACTAAAAACAATGCATACTGAGAGATATAGTATTGAACAAGTCACATCTTGTCACGCAGTAAGATGGTCAAGCGCCACAATGGAGTGCATGAATAAAAACGTTAAAAAGCACAAAATAGCCGACATGTACAAATCACAGTTGTCTTTTTCAAAGTACGTTTTCATATCACCATAGCATTTCCTTACTCATTTACCGATATTTCGACTTGAAGTAATTGAATTACTATACACAATGCACTCTAATGAATCACATCTCATCAATAGCAGAGAACTGCAATGTGAGTATTATAACAATCAGAACTGGACTGCCACGACTGTTGTTGACTGTTAACGAAGGTGATCTGCTGAGACCATCATCTGATCTGTGACTGATGGCGAATGATCAATCAATGGAGTCCTTTCGTTGCAGCTAAACTGTGCATCTGAAGTCAAGGTTACAGCAGTGCTGTGTGAAGTTCCTAGTTTTGTAAAACATAGAAGACAAGTTTGACAGACGTTGAAAGACACTTGGCATTGCCGTGACTCATGCAGCCATAACAAGACAACGACTCCGGCCATCGCAAAACACGCAATGGCTATGTAAGTCACACACCAAACGAACCCACCTGGCTGGTCTACCAGCCAGCCGCCAAGAGCTGGACCAATGAAATCGCCGAGGGCATAGCAGCTGCTCCACACGCCCGCAACAATGCTGTACATGGCAAAGCTCTCTTCAATTCCGGCCTTCTCGACCGCGTCGAGAATTTTGTCGAATGTCGGTACCAGCGACAGACTTATGGATATCCCAAGAATCACCAGTGAGATGGTGTTTAGCCACAATGGCTCGTCAGACTCTGTATATCCAATGAAACTAAACCAAGGGGAAGGACCCAGCAGCAATAGGCCAATACCAGATAGCAGAAATCCTCCTACCAGCATTAGTGAACAGTTGTTCAAGCGGTCAGCCAGCCAGCCCCAGACGGGCGAAAAAGCCGCGTAAAAGGCTGACAACAACAGGAAGAGCAACCCCAGAAGTGATGAGCTAATATCTTCCTCTGAAGACTGGATGTGCGGTGCAAGAGTTGGATCGAGGATGGACCACACGAGAGCGGCTATTATGATTGCAAAACAGACAACGATGATCGTGGGAATTCGCAGGATGTGAAATGCAGAAATGGACCGTACACAAACACGCACCTCGTCGGTGGACGGCAACCACAACATGTGCAACGGCACTGTCAGAATCATCAGTGCACCAAGAACGACAAACGGCAACGCAAAGCCACCAAACTGATAAAGTACGCCACCGAGTGCAGGGCCTACCATCATTCCAAGACCCGTGGCAGTTTCTAGCAGACCAAATATGGTGGCAATGTGATTCGGAAAGACAATGGCGGTGATCGCAAAGCCAGAGGTTGTGCACGCCGTGCATCCAATAGCGAGTACTATTCTCAGAACAAAACAGTACGCTACAAACGTTACATTACTATCAGCTGTACCAACACGGTCTAAAAACCCAAACAATATTATACAGCCTCCCCCAAGAAACTGGCCTGTGACAATCAGCAAGCGTGAACCGTAGCGTGGAATAAGTCGTCCATACAGTGGGGAAACGGCAAACTGTACCAGAGAAAATATTGCAAAAATCCAACCCGACAATGTACTGCTCACACCTTTATCACTTGCCTCCGATGGGAAAAATGGAGCCATGATAGACAGGCACATCTGCGATGTTAATTCGGTTAATGCCAAGCAGAAGAGGATTAGAGTTTGACGTCGTGACAAAGTCCTAACACTTAACGATATGTGAACACTGTGAACGGCATCTGGCGATGACTGTGGCTCGACTGCATGACTGTTGCCAATGAAGCATTCTCTGCTGGAAGAAACCAATGCTCTTCTATCAGTTTCAAGTCCTGGATGGCTAGGATGAGTGGTATCAATTTCATTTTGCTCACCGTGTTGCACAGTAGAAACAATATCATCCGGGCTGCTCATTATGACAACATCGGTTTCATCTCAAAATAATGCAGTACATCTACAGTCAACCAGATTCCAGTTACTCAGTGCTGCACTTCCACCCTGCTCGCAGTTACAGCATAAAGCCTGTCCAGCCACAAGACGTAATTCTGCAACCATCATTCTCCTCTCCAGGATAAATGTTCACCTGCAACAGTGACCATCAAAGTATTTCAGTGCTGTAACAAAATTAAAATAAATCCCATATTTCAGCTGTTGCAGAGAAAATGCATGACACTCCATGTCACTTTAAAATGCAGTGGTGCATAAAAAAACCACAAAAGTGCTAAATTCGCACGTTATAAATACATACACTGTCATTCTACTTTTCCTGACTCTGAATAACTTATGTTTGACGATGCTCTCACACAGATTACGAATGCAGAACACTGTCAATGCTCCTGATGCATAACGTAATAATGATAATAATCATATTATTTCAGGTGGCACATATAAATTTTCACCGACATTTCGTATATATTCGTATGCAAAAACACAATGCACGTGACTGCATGCACACAGTTAGTAGTGGCTAGGAGGTGGCGTTATGCGTCAGGAGCACTGATGATCAGCGCTCGAATAAAAATGGCGAAAATCCATTATGCGCTGTACAATGAGCTTAATGAACATCGTACGTTGCCCCTAAACCCCACGAAGGGGGCTCAAAAACGCAAAATGGCCGTTTTCCATGTCAAATTGCACTTCGCTTGAAGAAAGTTTACTACAAAGTTTCTTTGTGTGAAAACTGTCAGCGACATAGCTGTAAGACATTCATTTGCCTATCTATCCGTGTATAAATGATTGGTGGGGGACATCTTCTACGTGAAAATTTGGCGGATACTGACCCACCCCCTTGCAAAATGCCGATTTTCAATCTATTTCTGCTCGTAATGCCTCAGTCATAATACCTATCAAAAAAGTTCATTTAACATTAATAGGAAGTCTACTATGCGCTTTCCAATGCACTAGTGTAAAACGCTTAGCTGTGGCAAAAAGACTGTGCTTCTACTCGATATTCGCTCGTAGCGCCTCTGCCGTAACAGCTAGCAAAAAAGTTCAATTAACACTACCAGGAAGTCCACTAAGCACTTTCCAATGAGCCTAAGATGAATAGTATCGGCAAATCTTCCGAATCGGTACAGTGTGCTATGCTGAAGGCCTGTGACACATGCGCAGACTTTCCATAGTATCCGTTGACCCTAAGCCCCCGAAGGGGGCTCTAAAATGCAAACTGTCCAAAATTTACACAACAATCTGCGATAACTTCGAAACGGTATGAGATAAGATGTCAGTTACCATTAATCACTAATAGGAAGTCTCATACGGTCTTTCGATTGGTACAGACTTCAGTGACCTTGAATGGCCTAATAGCCCTTATTTTGCTTTATTTCACCGAACTGGATAGCTTTGCAGGCCTCTTACGTTGCAGTGGTTGAAGAAAGACGTATACTGTATTGTCTTTCACTTTTAGTCAAAACTGACCCACCCTGCACCGCGGTTTCTGCGATAGCTGAGCTGCTTATACGAATTAATAATAACAAAACAAATAATAGGTTATGTACTTTTGATAACCTGCATATATCGCTGTTGTTAGGACTTTGCCTGTATCACTGCAGCACCATTCTAACGAATCGCAGCATCATACCTCCTTATCCTCACCGATGTTTCACGACCGATGTTTGCCCCGATGTTTACCTTTACACCGAAGACGTTTACAAATATGATCACGTGATTGGTCACGTGCAATTTATTGAATTTGTAGATGATTATTGGGCTCAGGCATCGTTAAAACGAATTAAAACGAATTCGTAACAGATGGATTGTTTGTATGTTACTTGACAGGTTATATGCATAGACTGATTTGTAGACGTGAGTGTTTATGATTTTTTGTTTTATATTTTATGTAAGCGTTTGTGTTTTTCGCGTGTTTGAATAAATTTCCTTACTTACTTTGTCGCAGCTTATTTATAATTTCTGGGTGACGCTTACGGCCACGGCAGGTGACGTATGTGTTGTTGTGTGATATTTTAATAAAACAGTTTCACTCCGTAGTCAGAAAGCTGAAGAAGAAATCACCTTTATTTGTTAATAATAAAAGGTCTGTTTGACGTATGTAAGTGATGTTTTCAGTTGCCATCTCGTCGTACTACCGTTGAATCCTACATACATGAATGGCGAAGCTTACGTCATATTTTCTGGTCGTGGTTGTTTCACAGAAATGCAACCAAGTTACTATTTTAAGTAGACTTTAGAGGTTATCTTTTAGGGTAGGATTTTAGTTTAAGGTGTCATATTCTTTTTGCCTTCATTACGTAATAACGTCACCACTTTTTTGATGCATCCAGCATCAATGCCTTCAATTGGTGTTTAAATAGGATGGGCTTCTTCATGGACTGATCCGCCGAGCTCTGGGCTTCTCTGGTGGCATTTCTGATTGATGAGGCCATACAAGGTGAGTGATAAAGTGGGTGTATCCCCAGCTTCTTTCAAGACAACTACATGTTTGATTATGCTGGTGATATCTGATAGCTTATTGCACACGCTTATCGTTACTTCCTGTTAATTAAAAAAAAGTCATCGCAATCATATGTGAAACTATGAATAAGTCACGTAAGAGTGAATCACAGCAGAATTTTGATATTTTGTTTGTTTAGCGGTGTATCATGTTATGTATTGGACTGGTGTGTCATATATTGCACATGCCAGTTCACTGGTGTTACCGTTTCCGTTTTTAGTCGGTTTATGTTGTTTTGTGTCTCTGCCAGCTATTAGCCATCAAAGGCATTTTGTGTTCAGGCTGTCCATGAGAGAGTTCTCAAGATCTGTGTGCATGCCTCCGTGATCATATACTGAAAGTTTGTTAGCAGCACGATATCTTGCAAACCGCTGGTGGGAATTTCACCAAATTTACAACTTCAGTGCAATTTCCAGGATTTGACTTGATTTGATTTGATAAAGATGAACTGATTAGATTAACAGATTGTGAGGTCGAAAGGTCACTTGAAGGTCAAGGTAACACAAGACCAAATGCACTTTTCTGTTGCATGTTTACCGATCGATGGTTTTCCGTCAAAGACCGTCTCGTTACATTCTAGTTTCAAGAGCCGCGATATCGTCACAGAATGTAAATTCTCTGTTAGAACCAGTGATTAGTGTATTAATGAATGTTTTCTTGCAGTTGATCTGGTGGTGTGACTGCAAAATCTGTCAACATGGATATGTTTGCTGATCAGTTTACCAACTATGGTGTGAAATTTGGCTCAGACAAGGTGTCAAACTCGATGGTCAACATTCGACTTGGTCAGTGTAACTGAACTGTTGCTGCTGCTGCTGTTGCTGTAACTTTTGCTCTGAGTTGCATAATAACTTTGGAGTTGGCAGTGATGGTGTATGGCTCACAATAAATATAGGTCCGGCAGCACACTGGCCATGATTTACACTGAATGAGATACCGTCTGTGGACTCGTGCGTGGGTTTTCATCAAGAGCAAAACAAACAACTGTAGCACATAATTTAGGGTACCCATACTAAGTTGTGCGTACTGCACTTTTACATTGTGTGAGGCTCTGCATACTCGCCTATTGAATCATAGCTGAGTTGAAGCCTGCCATGCTGGAGTCAAGGTATGGGGCTGCTGTCTGTCTGTCTGTCTGTCTCCTGCTGCCAGTCCTATGTTTATTCCGAGCCATACACCAGCCTTGCCCTTTGTCTGGTACCAACATTGCACTACAACTTTTCCACAGTTATTATGCCAGCAGTGTCGTCGTTGTTGTAATTATCACAGTAGGAAACGTAGCAAATTCTGCATTTTTTGCGCAGGTGCACAAAAGCTAAGTAACGTATCACGCGTGTTTCTGTCCATCAGCAGCAGTTGTCCTGGACGGCGGCCGCTGCTGCAGTGCAGGCGGGCACTAGTGGTGGTCTATGGTTTTTCCGTCTGTTTTTATCTGCAGTTGTATTAGTGATACATTTGTTGAGCAGTGTCTGTTGGTTGTGTAGGATTTCTGAGGAAGGTCTACGGCATTGTCAGCGTGCAGCTGCTTATCACCACTGCAGTCGCTGCCATCTTCCTCACTTTCAAGCCAGTTCGGTTTTACTTGGGAAACACATGGCTGTATGTGTTTGTTTTTGGTCACTTTCCTGTCACAGTATTATGAGTATTTAGCAGGCCACTGAGGCGAGTACGTTTCAGTGACTGCGGGCTGCCATGTAGCACAGTAGCACTGTATTGTTTCATTATAGCTTAACCAATAGATTAGCATTGATACACTGGCCTTCACCTTTCAGCTGTTCAGATTCTTAGTATGTATTTCTTTGACCTTATTAATGACCTTATTAGCATTTAATAATAATCGTATTTTTATTAGCATTTAAGCAATTTTGTATGCTAGGAAATGTGAGAAGTACGTGAGGTCTCTATGATGTACACTTTGCTTCCATTTGCCATGGAGATGCTTGGCTGAATGAATGCCTCGGCTTAACGTTTGTTCGAAGATCTTGGCCATGGAGTTAGTGATATTTTTGGTATCATCCAAGAAGGGCCTTATAAAATAGAATTCATTTCCAGCGGCTCTCAGTCACTATCCAATGTTTTAATGTAGCTGTGTTTCATGTTTAACGTGGCACGACAGTTTAGAACTCTGGCCATTCCACATCTGTTTTTTTATCTATAATTTTATAACCCCAAGACCTATACTACTTGGGGTATATTTTTTCTAAAATAATAATAATCATAATAATAGTGATACTAATAGTAATAATATTGCAATAATGGGTTTGTGACTGTGTTTTTTTCAGTGGATTTGTGGTCACGATCGGTGCAGCCATCATGGCAATGGCGTTAGTTTTTGCGCTGAAGACATATAGCAGACAGTATCCAGCGAACTACATCTGTCTTGCCCTGTTTGTAAGTAACTGAACTTATTACTAGAGCTCGTTGGACTTTGTGACGGTAACACAAACCTATGACTTTGTTTTGCTGTAGAAGCAGAGACAGTATAAGGAAAGAAAAGTGTCTACAGGTAAAAGAAAAACACATAAGTGACATACAATACACTGGGTATGTGCAGTGTAGCCTATACTGCATGTTGTACAATAGGGTGTTTCACAAATATATGCGTGAAAAATTTTTTCTAAAGAATGAAATGCATAGTAGATTATTTTATTCCTTTTAGCATGTAAATACAGCATACTAATTTATTATCAATTCGGACAATGTTTAGAGGTTGCTCAATGGCCTT
>Ga0049105_1001260_pt1 | contig 10901 bp, 5 predicted proteins | sample WorMetvaBAHAMAS1_FD_61260 | JGI IMG/M metagenome (GOLD analysis project Ga0049105, IMG submission 61260) | Worm MetaG Olavius vacuus BAHAMAS.1 | ecosystem: Host-associated > Annelida > Digestive system > Unclassified | place: Germany: Marburg | collected 2013-04-09 | reverse complement strand
ATTACGTCTGTGAGTGTGCAGTGAGCGGGTGTTGACATGAGCTTGATGAGTATTTGACTGACGTGATACGTTGTGATGCTGCGGCGTTCTGTCATCAATAAAACGCTCCGCAGATGTCACAGTTGACGACCACGGATTCTCTGCTTCACACACACACGCATCAATCAATCAATTACACTATTAACACATTCGACGACAGTCAGCAGGTCCATTTACATCTTACCGATCTCCTTTATTTTCTAAATTTTTGCTATTCACACTCTAATCTTCCAAATCGCGGAGCGTATATGCCCGTCAAAAATAGCCTATAAGTTGTTGGGATAAAATCTAACGAAATTGTCACAGTTATAAAAAGGATTACGTTTACTTTGAGACTCAGTGCAGTGTATCTATTATAACTAATATTCAGTTTCTGAGGATTTGATTCCTTGATCGACTGACAGAGTGTTTGCTCCGGTTGCCTCCGGTACCCGAGTACTTATTAGCTTTGAGTTTCAATATAAGTTAACTGCTGACAGCGGTAAAATAGCAGAAATCTGCTGACCTTGAGAGGTTGTGGTCAACGTTACGTCAGTTACACTGGAGTTTGAAGAACGTCGAAGACTTTGTGGAATGTCGACAACGAGGAACGGTGAACTTCGAACTGCTCCTTGACTGCCATCTCGTCTGCACACAACATAGATGTAAAAAAACGTTCAAATAGGAACTGAAAACGTTTTAAAAAGTAAGAAAAACTTAATTGACACTTACAAAATCGTTTGTACGTTGAATAAAAAACGTTACGTTGAATGCCTGGCGACCAAGAAATATTGAAAACGCAACGGAAATCACTGCAATCATCATCAACATGAAATAATCTCTGTAAGTGTAAGCAAGACGAAAACTCATGTCTTCATTGTTGTTGTGCGGGAAACACAAGAAGAAGAAAATGGACTTGACTTGGAGGCGCGTTGAAGAAGAATTCTGAGGCTCGCATTGTCTATCACGCATTACATTGACAGTGCGACGCCACATGCAGACGGCGTACAGGACATGTGGAAAAATAGGAAAAGCATACACGGCTGTAGTGTATTAAAGGCCTTGAAATTCCACTGGGACCAGTTCCTCGTAACTTCCTCGTGACGTCGTTAACTTCCTCGTAACTTCATCGCGGACTTGTTGGCGACGTCGCCAACTTCCTTGTAACAATTCCGTAACTAGTTGGCGACTTCCTCGTAACATTTGCTACGAAGAAGTTACGAGGATCTGGTCCCAGTGGAATTTGGTCAAGAAGGCGGCAGCAGAAGCACAGTAACTGTTGGAGGGAGACCTGACCAATGTTCCACTGGAAGCAGCAAGGCATAAGTCAGGTAAGCCACATAATTCAATAGCTCTTCGCTTACACGCAATGAGGTTGAGATAACATTTAGTAAGTGATGGTGGTGAGAGTAGCTAACCGGCTGTTGTCTATAGCCCAGTCGAGTACCACGTGTTTACTACGTGGATTCCACCAGGGCATTGCGTCACAGTTGACGTCATTGTGACGTGGTAGAGGAATGGCAAGGTCTTTAGCAGGCAGCGCTGGTAGTGCATGACGCGCTGAACACGACGACGGAGTAGCACTGCTACAACGCACAGTTGATGAAGTCGTTGACATTGTCCGTTGTCTTCGCATCAACCGCCGCCGCCTGGCTCTGCAATTAACAACATTGTGTGACTGGACTGGAACTGGGAGACAATATTTTACAATATTATAGGTCTATCTTCAATCATTGTGATATAATCGGCCTGAAAATCTGTCAAATTCGGTGAAAAAACGCAAAATAAGGGTTATTACAGCGATCAAGGTCATTCAAGGTCATCGAGGTCGGTACCAATCGAAAGCGCGTACATGTATGCGACTTCCTATTAGTGGTTAATAGTAACTGACATCCTATCTCGTACCGTTTCGGAGTTATCGCAGCTTATTGTTCCAACTTTGGACACTTTGCGTTTTTGAGCCACCCTTTGGGGGGGGGGGCTTAGAGACAACGTATGTTGTTCATCTTTGGCTCATTAGAAAGCGCCTAGTGGACTTCCTATTAGTGTTAACTGAACTTTATTCGCTAGATGTTACGGCTGAGTCGCTACGAGCGAAAAGAGATCGAAAATCGGCAATTTCGCTCGAACGCGGTCAGTTTGATCCAAAATTTCAGGTGGCAGGGGCCGTCCCCACCAATCATTTTTGCACGGTTAGTTAGGCCAATGAATGTCTTACAACTTTGCCAATCAGTCACGATATGCGTCTCGCTGCAATTTCAAAATTGTATTCAAAAGCTTATCTGTCGTAATCTTTTGACCTTAATATTTAGCTGTGCTTCGCAATGAGTTGTGTCATGTGAAGTTAAAGCAAAAGCAAAGCAAAGCGGTAGTACGGGCGCAGGCAGGCCGTAGCCTCTTGCAGTGTGCACTCAAATTACGTAGTACATAGTGTGTACAAAATGTACACATTATAAAAATTACTGTAAGCAGAACTTTATATTTCCAACTCCAAGATGTATGGATTAACAAGTGTACAGTTAGTAGCCTACGTCCGTCAATGTGCGACACTGATAGGTGGCGTACGTTTGCTCTTAACACAAATCTTAGGCTTTTCATATCATTTCGTAGTTTAGGCTGTCTGTCTGTCTGTCTGTCCGTCTGTCTGTCACACTCGTGATCCACGCCTAAATGGTTCAAGATATCGAAATACACTTTACATCTGAGAGCGATATTTCTGGTTTCTTGACGTCAAATTTGTTAATGTCCGAAATTAAAGCGTTCACCTGAACAGTTCGAACAGTTGACCAATAATCTGCAATAACTTACAAGCGGTGTGAGATAGGATGTAAGTTAGTATTACTCACTAATAGAAAGTCGCAGATGTATACGGGCTATCGATTGGTACCACAAACTGGTGACCTCGAATGACCTTGAACGGCGTATAGCCGTTACTTTGCGTTACTACGCAAATGCGTGTTAGCCTTTAAAGCACACGAGACGTTCCGGCGAGTGGTTGAAGGTAGACGCACATTGTCTGCAAAGAACATGACATCCCAAAGAATCCGATTTTGGTAAAATTATGGCTTATGGTGATATTCAAACAGATTACCAAGAATGAGTGAATTAACGAGAGGCACCCTTTGTTAAAGGCGATAATTTGACAAAAACTGGACTTTCGACTGGTATCAGAATTAGTGACCTTGAATGACCTTGAACGGCGCAATGACCGTCTCTCTGGTATCTGGGCTTCTTGTCAGCTGTCTTCAGCCAGGGCGACCATCCGATCCATCAGACATCAGTTAACAATGACTGCTGCTGACACCGCGCTGTGTGTCACGTCCGTATGTCTGTCTGTCTGTCTGTCTGTCTGTCCGCACTCAACAGAAACTGGTGTAAATTCGTATGTGTTAAACCAAACCATAGAGGTGATTAAACTTCGGTGAAATTTGACCTTAACCTTTGACCTTGAGATTTAAAACTTGGTGCTGCGCTGAGACACGGTCAATTTAGTGAATTATTGCCGTCAACTTACGCGCGCTTGTCGCGAATCCATCTCCGGCAGACGAGAAGAGACAGGACAAAACATGCCGTGAAGACGGCACACGCTCCGCCCACCGTGCCAGCAATCATCAGCTTCGACCACGGATTGGTTGAGTGGACCTCGTGACGTCGTCCAGCGACGTCACTGGCGCCGTGTGACGTCATTACGACCACGTGGTGTCGTTGATGGTAACAATATCAACTGCGTGTAACTAATATCACCTGCAGCAGTCAACACATCCGCCAATTATGATCAATAAACATGCCTCGATCAATTACGTCTATTTTTGTATGCGCTGAGTTATTCATCACGCACACGATACCTTTAGGGGTTTAACCCCCTCTCACCCTCACCCTCAAGTTGATGCTGAACGCCTACTGGATAGTAAGGCTGTCGTCTGTGGCACCCAAGACGACTGTTTTGCAACTCAATCATATCTGAGTCTGAGTGTTAAAATATTTCAGTTTTTCTAATTTCTGTGCACCACCATAAGCAAAAATAGACAAAATCGTGACTGAAAGAACGCTTACACCATTGCCCTCAAAGCCTCTGGTCGTTGACGCTTGGAGACACGTACAGCGCTGGCCTTCTGTTGCGTCGCGAAGAAATAAGAATGATGTCTTATTCAATCTGTACGAGCATATGAATGGGACTGGACTGGGCTAAATGTTGGACTAAACTTGTACGTTACGACTGACTGAGCGCTTGGGTGACATGTGACTGTCACCCAGTCCTAGGCTAACTCAGCCTTCCATCCCTCCGGGGTCGGTAAATGATAACCAGCTTCGGCTGGGAAGGCAAAGGCAGGTATGGTTCATTCCGTTAGTGTATGAACGCGGGGTGTGTAGGTAAAACTGTGAGATCCCTTGAGAACGCGTGCCATACCTGAGCGCCTTAGAGGTGTGTTCACGACAAGGCGCTATACAAATCCACGTTTACCTTTACCTTTAGGCCTACCAGTCATCTTCCACCTTCGAAATGTTAATGTTAAAGTTCCTTTGCCCGCCATCCTTATAAACTTGGTGAATTGGTGAAGTAGGCCACCCACAGGCCTATTACTACCATGGATTGAACCACCCAACACAAGTCTACCAGCTTCAGCAGCCAGCAAACAACTACGACAGAAAGTAAACAATAACTTACCAAACGCGAATGTTCAAGCGCCAATCTGATCAGTGGTCAAAAAATAGATAAACTGTAAAAAAAATTCGGTAAATCGAGAGTGACAGGCTAACTTCTTCGACATAGCCTAGAGCCAAACTGTTTTCTTTCTGCATATTCCCGCACTGCATCTGACAGACGCAGTACGCAGCCATTAAAACAGGCGCTGGCAACCGATATGTAATGTTATTTTAAGTTTAGAAGTGATTTCAGTTGGCAGCAGCGGTTAGCGTCGTGGTTCTAAACAAAACAAAAACACTAAACAGCAACATGCGAACGATTCACCTGTAACGTAGCCTCTGATTAGCATGATGTAGGCCTATAGCTGTACTGTACAAATTCGATACCGTAATGATAACGGCTTCCTTTGAATGACTAACGCTAAAGAGGAACTTGACATGTCGGGAAACCTACAGCGATAATTGCTATGTTCTATCTCAACTCTGTATCGGTGTAATTATAAGATATGGCTTAACAGTGGTATTCAAGACTTAGGTTTAAAAACAACAAAAACCTTAAAACACCTGCAGGGAGTACAAACTGTGTTAATATTAAAGGTTTCCCTCTAAAGCCACCCAAGTCAACTCAGCCTGGCCATCCCTTCGTGGGTATAAGCGCAATAGTTTTGTGCTAAGTATTGATCGATCTACTGTAAAACATGCACTCCGGAATACTCAAAATGATTGCCATCAGAGGCTTTCTGACAGCCCTAAACTCCTAAAGTGCACCAAATTTGTTTTCGGGGCCGACTAGGGGAGCTTATGGCGCTCCTTCAGACTCCCTAGCTGGTTTAAAGGGGCCTTACTTCTAAGGGAAAGGGAGGGATTGGAAGGAAGCAAAGAGGAGAAAAGGGAGAAGGAGAGGGAAGGAAAGGGGTATGGAAAGAGGGGAAAAGAGAGGGGAGAGAAGGCAAGTGAAAACACTCCCTCCATCAATTCCTGCGAATGCCCCTGCTACGGGATATGCAAGGTGTAGGCTACGTTCAACTTCGAATATGGCTACGTTCAATTAGTCATGGCGTTCTTTATTTCACTCAAAGTTGGATCGATCCAGTAAAAAACATGGTCGTGCAATACGACAAGGCTCTTAATTTAGCTCTCAAGGTCAAGGTCAAGGTCAAGGTGAAACATTCCAGTTTTATTGCACTTATAGAACCGGATGCATTATCGCGTAACATTGCGGCAAAATCCGACATTGTTTTCAAGTTAAAGGCAGTTTATTTTCTCATTGGAAAATACGAAAACAGCTCGCAAGGTCAAATGTCAAAGTCAGATGTCATGTCACCAAAAGTTCACCACTTCTGCCGTTTACCACGACGAACACGTTTCTCAAGTGACATTAGTGACTGTAACTGTAACTGTAACTGAGGCACTTGTATTGCGCCCCTACTAGAAGACCGAGGTCAATCCGTATCATTAGGCCTACATGCATATGGTAATTCTTGCACGGATAGACAGACATACAGACAGACAGACATCAAAATCATACCTGCCTTGCACAGCATAGCTGGGGCGCAGCTGCACATTTCTATGTCACCAAAACATCATAACTTTAAAGGTTCTGGCCTAACCTGTGATGCAAGTTGGCCCTGGGTTGGTAGTAGTTGCAGCTTCAGTGACGTAAATAACACAAGAATATGCCGACAGCAATAGCCAGGCAAGCAGAAGGCCTACCGTTAGCCTAACGTAGCGGTGGCCGAGGCTGATAGCACAAGCGCTTGGCTTGCTTCAGCATCTGGCAGGCTGATGAGGCAGTTGTGAACTATAGCTCTCAACTGCTCATCCGTTAGGCCTATATGAAAAAAACTATAAAAGTCACAAATTGTCGACTCGTTCGACAGTCGCGCCCTGTGTGGTCGTAGGAACATTCGTCCACTGCTAAACAAACTGCACGGAGCACGTGGTTTCAGTTTGCAGGTATAAGAACTTCAAAGACGTATATACTCGTACAGCCTCAACGCCACTTTGTGTAGCGTTGACAGACACCGCCTGTACCCACAGTACACAACCGTAATAACAGACATCGATACTGTACGGACACTGAGCTAGAGAATCGATATTGAACATCCACTGAATTGAACATAATGTTTCATTGTAAGAAATATGTGACAACATTGGTCTACAGTCAAGAGTCCTAAAATATGGACTGGAGTACTGCCAGACTCAATAGCCTACATGTAGTACATCACTGGCGGCCTTGTCAGTTGTCACTGAGGCCTTGGTCATGGGCGCCCGGGGGATTTTTTCCAGAGGTGGGCAAATTAGGCGGCCTGGGGGACGGAAGTCCCCCACGGGGTTCCAGGGGAGGAGTCCCGGTCATTCCAGGTGGAGTAAGAGCCCTTGCCCATGCCTGCGGGCGTGGGGCGCCCATGGCCTTGGAACTCAGTTAAGCTTATACGTATATTACGCGGACGTGTATAATTTGTTGCTGTTGTACGTGCACGGGTTTTATTGCACTTGTAAAGTTCTGTGAAAGTAGACTTACCCAGCGGCCACTGGCGTATTTACCATTGGGCCACTTGGGCCATGCCCCCCCTTTGGGCCGTCGACCGAAAATGTAGCAAATTAAAAGTCCCACACACTACCATCATCACAGCCAGGATGGCAAAACAGAGGAGGCAGAGAGACAGCATTTGATTTGTCCATAAGACAGTGAATGTCGTCCCTGTTCCACATACCCTGCCTCATTTGCTCCAGGTTTTCAGGCGTCTCAGGCAGCTAAATGAAAGCTCAACAGCCTCACAAGAACACGATGCTACTGGTAGCGTTAGCAACAACCGCAGCACCATCGACATTGCAAAACATCATGTTTTGGAATATCGACGGTGCTGAAAACATCTTTTTATTACAGCAGTTCGTCACCAATTTTTCTCAGTTTAATAAGTAACTTACATTATCGGACCGTTGTGGATTACTTCACTTTTTCCACCTTGGAGAATAAAATATGATGACGACGATGATCTCCGGTCTGTCTGTCTGTAACGTTGGTATACTGTGGACGAACGGTCGCCTGTTTCAGCTACTGCCGTGCTGAGCTCTTATTTATCGACCCGGGAGTGCATATGTAGGACAGTTTTTGCCTCTTCTGCTGCTGCCTCACGCGGCACAAAACAGAGGAGGCAACTGCACTTTCAATTTGCTTCCTACCACGTCTGTGAGACTGTGACACTGATGTGTACTAGTGTAGCAAGACTATCTTAATCATAAAATGTACAAAATTTGGTCAGTTGATTCTTAGGAAAATTATTAAAATTTAAGGGGGCCTACTTCTAAGGGAAGGGAGGGAAGGGGCGGGAGAGGGGGGAAAGGCAGGGGAAATGGGGAGGGAAAGAGGGGAAGGGAAGGGGAGAGGATAGAAAGGGAAGGAAGGGAGGGATGGGGAAAGGGAAGGAGGGGAGGAAAAAGAAAAGGGGAGGGGAAAGAGGAAGGGGAAGGGAGGGGAAGAAGAGAAGGGAAGGGTGGCCCCCCTTTCTGAAATCCTAAATACGCCACTGCCAGCGGCGTCCATCCCCAACAGCCATGACGCAACCCTCCCCTTCCTTTCCTCCCCTCTCTTGCCCTTCTATCCCATCTTGCCTTCCCTTATAAGTAGGCCCCTTACATACAGCTAGAGGGCCTGGGGAGCGCTGTAAGCTCCCCCAGCGGGGTGCGCCCCAGCCGAAATCAAATTTTGGTACATTTTAGCTTTAAAATATGACATCTGGTTGCAGCAATTTCAATGATTTTTCTGAGAATCAATTTACCAAATTTCGTGCAGTTTAAACAGTATCAAGGCAAATCGGGACCACGGCGTACCACGCGTTATTTTGTTCAAAGCAAGATTTTTCAGTTTCCACTACTGTGAATATAGACAGTTTAAACACTAATACGGTAACTAAATGATGAAAAACAAAAACTTGTAATGAGCTATGCTGTTTTCTATTTAGCTTTTAATCTGTTATGTGTTTGAATTATTGAAATCAGGCATTTCACTTTAATAAAAGAACTGCATTAGTCCTGGCGTATTGAAGGATTTTGGTTTAGGATTTGTGGTTGTGGTGTTGATAGGCTTCTGGTTCCACCACAAATCTGAAATATGTGTTCTAGCCGAAATAGAGGCTAGTAATTCAACAGCCTGAGTACTAACCCCAGGAGACAATACCGGCAGTGGTGGAGTAAGGCTCCATCCCGACATGCGCCTTGACAGAACAAAGAAGCGACCTTACAGCTCGGGACCGTACGAAATGGTGTGACCTTGTGTTACCTTTTTCCCGTGCCTAGAACCCACATTTTTTAGCTAGAAATTTTACCTAAACAACTATACTAACTTTGCTGCCAATCTTACACCCACTTCTTAAAGCACGCATGTGGTTGTAGCTGCAGTCCCTACCAGATTGTCCCCAACACCAAAAGTTATGCCAAAAGTTTAACCCCCGAAAAGATAAAACATCGAACCCACCTTACAGCGAGAAAGGACGTAATCAGAAATATTCACGGCACAATAGTAATACTAGCATTCAGGCCATTATTATGAAAGACAGTTAACCGATCACGGCGAATTTATAATAATACAGTAAAATTCCCCCTCTTTGGGTTTTTGTCTTCCCCCTACTTTACCCTTGGCGTACCTTGCGCCATGCTTAACATTGACTGGACGCCGCTGGACGTCCAGTCAATGCGTTTCTGCATTGATGCGTAGATGCGTTTCATCTACGTTTAGTTTTTGCTGCTGTGGTCTCGGCCTTGACTTTGACACTGAACAACATCGCTGCTTTGATGTATGTAAAAGAAGACTGGTAGCACGATGGAAGATGGCAGTGGCGTGATTGGAGAAGAGGAGCTACTCGCGTACAAACAACATCGCAGAACAGACTACCAGTACGCCGTGTACGGTAGCCTACATAGTAGCCCAACAACCTACTAGCAACATTTTCACAAGTTCGGCATAGGCCTAGCGTCATTGCCAACACTGCCAGATTCGACATCCCTGCTTGAGTTAATATGCCCGACAAGCTCATAGGTTAACTCGTCGGGCATATTAACCGAGTCTAGGCTACCTGCTTCAGATAGACTCCGTTTTAATGTTTTGTCAAATCTGCACTGGTTTCACTATACTGGTCAAAAACTGGTCTAACGATTTTTCTCAAATCTGAAGTATGAGCGCTGGTCCAAAGGGCTAACAATATAGAACAAGTAGCTCAGCTATCGCAGAAAAACCGCGCTGCAAGGAGGATCAGTTGTGGCCAAAAGTAGAAGATGACATTCGGCAGACAATAGCCTATAGGTCTATCTTCAACCACTGTGACGTAATAGGCCTGCAACGCTATGGAATTCGGTGAAATAAAGCAAAATAAGGGTTATTACGCCGTTCAAGGTCATTCAAGGTCACCAAAGTCGGTACCAATCGAAAGACCGTATGCAACTTCCCATTAGTGATTAATAGTAAATGTTAATTGAATTTTTTGCTACGTGTTACGGCTGAGGTGCTACGAGCGAAATATAGATTGAAAATCGACGTTTTGCAAGGGGGTGGGTCAGTATCCGCCAAACTGTCACGTAGAAGTGGACATCCCTCACCAATCATTTTCGCACGAGAGATAGGCCAATGAATGCCTTACAACTTTGTCGCCGACATTTTTTACAGAAAGAAACTTTGTAGCATACTTTCTTCAAGCAAAGTGCGATTTTAGATAGAAAACGGCGGTTTAGCGTTTTTGAGCCCCCATTAGAGACAACGTACGATGTTCATCTTAGGCTCATTGGAAAGCGCGTAGTCGACTTCCTATTAGTGTTAAACTGAACTTCTTTCTAGCTGCTACCGCTGAGGCGCTACGAGCGAATATCGACTGAAAATCGGCGATTTCGCTCCAACCGGGTCAGCTTGACCCAAAATTTCAGGTAGAAGGGGTCGCCCCCACGAACCATTCTTCTCAGAAAACTAGGCTACATGCGGATACAGGCCTGAGCAAGTTCTATGCTTATCGTTACGTTATAAATGCACTCATCACAATATCCCAAACATCAAAGTTAAAAAAAATTACATTAATTAGCAATTACATATATTCCTCATAACCAGTGCTTTTTTGTGACGGTACGAGCCAGTACGGCGTACCGGAAAATCTGTAAACAGTAAAGAACGAAATCGAGACATTGCGACCGATGACAGCTTGGTTGAAATTTGGCGCTTTCTATAAATTGGTGAATGAACAGATCGAGTGCTT
>Ga0049105_1001259_pt1 | contig 10901 bp, 8 predicted proteins | sample WorMetvaBAHAMAS1_FD_61260 | JGI IMG/M metagenome (GOLD analysis project Ga0049105, IMG submission 61260) | Worm MetaG Olavius vacuus BAHAMAS.1 | ecosystem: Host-associated > Annelida > Digestive system > Unclassified | place: Germany: Marburg | collected 2013-04-09 | reverse complement strand
TTTTTTGTTAGCATCTCTCGTGGTCTATATGCGTGCCAAATTTGAAGTTTATAGCTTCACCCATTACGGAGATATGTGGAGGGGTCCCAAAATTTTAAAAGTAGATCACGTGACCCTTCCCGACCCCTTTTGACCTAATTTTGCATTTTTTCGTTAGTGGCTTTGGGTGATCAATATTCGTGCCAAATTGGAAGTTTCTAGCTTCAACTGTTCCCGAGATATAGAGGGCCCAAAATTATAAAAGTAGGTCATGTGAAGCCTTCCCAACCCCTTTGACCTAATTTTGCATTTCTTTGATAATGGTCTCTGTAATCAATCTATCTGTGAAATTTGATGCCAATATCTTCATCAGTGACCGATATATGGCTATTTTACTACTTCGCTGATTTGGCTGCAAAATGCCTATTCCCCCCATTTTGGGAAGGTTTTTTGGAGGTTTGACCCCTTAAATGTAGTGGTATATTGTTGAGACCCCCAAAAGGCACATCCTTGGCCAGAAACACGCATTTTGGCATATAGATCGTGCCAATCGGTCAAGAAATGTCACCTGGGAGTGTGCTGAAGAAAGCAAAAAAAAAGAAACTCAGAGATATGACAAGTCACATATTTGCCCAGGCCACCCACGTTGCACTACCCATACCAAAGTTGTCATGTGGGGTGGGGTCCTGACATAGTCAACCATGCCAAGTTTCATCAAAATTGGTTCAGGGGGTTTGCCTCCCTGAAGGGTCAAAATCTGCCATTTTCCTATGCTTGGCGCTATGACTTATATAACAGGTTAAGGCTACCACCCAACCTGTGATTATTGTTACATAAATTATTATATTATTTATATAAAAAGGACTAAAACATACCCGACTTGTAGTAGGAGATGTAGAGTCGGTTGAGAGATGAGAGTTCCTATATGCACCACCACGATATCTCTTCTGAACAGTTCCATAGCCTAAATCCTGCACAGATAAATTCAAATGAACGACAAACACAGAAAAAAAGTGTATTCAATACACTCGGTTCTGCAGTGGATGGTAGCTAAACCAACACCGATAACAAATTTCACCCAATTATTACACTGGTGTGGGCAAATGCACTAAGTCCCAAGGCTGATAAGCACCAAATACGAACCAAATCCACCATCTCTCAAACACTGAATCCAATGCCACACCATTGAACCACCATGCTAGACTTAAGCCATATACAGAAGACAGACACAAATAAACTTATTCCGAAAGTGCTTTCATTGCCACATAGCCAGGTGACTGCATTATTATCAGCATAATGTAGTTGTAGAAGACCAATATCAGCAACTTTAGTAGTGGGCATAACTCCACAATGGAGTTCATCATCTGTGGCTGACCACACGGGCATTTGTCCATTGATGCAATTTGCCATTTGTTCAGAATCAGTTCATGGACAAGAACTGGCAACACAGATGGAAGCCTGATGGTAAAATAGCCGAGTCTGAAACTAAGATCTGCTTGACCACGTGAGTCGACTGCTAGTAATTTCTCCATTCATTCAGCGTACAAATGATGGAATATTCATTAGTGTCACATCAGTACCACAACAGCAAAAAGAACGTAAGATAAACACTGACCTGTTCAGTCTTGTCACCAATGGATTCAGACTCCGAGCTGAGGTTGCTGACGTTTGATGGTGAGCGACTGACGTGGCTACTGACGGACGAGATAGGAAGTTGAAGGTTGACAGAATTCTGGAGGTTCTCCAGCCGCTGCTGCAGCCTTGCATGATCTTTTAGCATCTTCTGATGATGCAAGCGTTCCACGTCAAATTCAGCACGCAGTGTCTTTGTAACTTGCTCCACCTCACTGTGGATGAATTCTGCACAGATTCTCCATAACGTAAGCACGCAGATTTGCCTGTGACGTTTGAAGCAAATTAATCGTTATATATTTGACCCGGACAATGGTCAAATGCCGCTGAAGTTGAATGTAGCAAAGGATCACAGACACACAGACTGTTATACCCTCCTATCAAGTTACTTCTTCAAGAATTTTAACCTCAAAATATGAACACCAATAAAATGACAAACTACAGACTGCCCAGAACCAAACTTAGACAACAGTCCAGTCAATGATGTCCTCTATAATCCCTGACATTTGTGGGATTCAGAGTTAAGTAAGTAAACAAGTTATCTTAAAGTGCAAATAAGCAGACAGTTTAAGTTACAAAGCACTGTGGTCAGGTAGCTATGAAACAAAAATGTTTTCAGTAGCTGATATCCTGTTGTAAGTGAGATGGCAGACTGTTCCACACCAGAGGACCGGCAGCACTGACGCCCTTGTCACCAAAGGTGTTATGTGTACATGGGACAATGAATGTCCTGCAATCTGCTAAGCACAGGAGGCAGAGGCCACTGTAAGCGACAAGGCTGATGTAATCGGGCAAGTCTGCTCTTGCCTGAAAACGACTGAAGCGTAAATGCTGTCAAGGTTGGATATTTTGCTAGGAAGTCAGCTGTTTCTATGGTATATTTTCATACAAGACACAATCAGTAACTTAAGAAATATTGATCACCGACAGTAACCTTCTTTTTCTGCTGTTTGTTTCTGCAGCAGCTGATTAATTCGTTCACGCTCTTCTTTCATGCATGCATTCTCGCCATTGAGAGCACTGATAACCTGTATCAAATACAACCATTATAGTTGGTACCATAATAACAAAAACAACAACAATAATAATAGCAGGCCCACTTGAGATAATGTTTATAGCACTGTCATTGTGAAAAAGTCTTTGAAAGAGTTCACACAGTACACATGATAAATATAGAACCGTGCCAAGTGGCTGCCGACCCAGATGCAAACCACATTTCAAACAACTAAAGCAGTCTCCACTAATCTACACAAGTGCAAGGGTAAAGTTCTACAACAAAAAGTGAAATTACTAATGACCAAAACGAAATCTTTAATCACATATCAAACACACAGCAACAACATTCATTGCATAAACATCTAAGGTATCAAATTAGATTATCACACTTAAATGCCTAGCTTCATGACGTATTATCCTTACACTACTTTGTGTACTTTATATGCAAAATAATAAACATAATATGCATCTCAAACAACAATTTGAATTCCAATCCAGTGGCGCAGGGAGGATCTGAAGGTAGAGGGCAAATCTCGTCAGGAAACCGGGAATGATCCAAGCAGCTCCTTTTTACGTGACTACACAGTACACATCCTGCCTGAAATGTGCACAGTTTTGCGTATTCAGACAATGCTTATAAACCTACCCATGATCTCCTTTCTTCCACGACCTCCTTTTGTCCCTTCCTGGACCTCGACAAATCCCACGATGTGGCCGGATTGAGTGCATTTGCTCCCCACGTCCCTCCCAATGACCATGCCACTCCTCTAACCTCAGTAAATCAAAGTGAAACACTCACTGCATCCTTTTCGTGGCGAATGTTCTCAAAATCAGTAACAACACGATCCTTCTCCCTTCTTTCATTTTCCAGCTCGGCCGTCAACCGCTGGACGACAGATTGCAGTTCTTCAACACGGCCGGCTGTCAGCTTGGAAGACTGTTCGGCTGATCGCAGCTTCGTGAGTTCATTTCGCAGTTCTATTGCTTGCAGCTGATCTTCCCTCAACAGCAACACTTCCTTCTCCTGTAACAGTTCGAGTCATCAGCTTATAATAGCACGTGACAGCAACAAAATTAATCTAGAATTCTAAGTTAGCAAAAAGACACGAAAAGTCTAACATGTTTATATTACATTACATTAGAGTGGCTTAACATAAAGGGCTGCTAAACCACTACCTAAACTGAAAACAGCTAGGAAGGAAATGATCGTAAAAAGGGTACCGGTAAGTTTTGAGGCAATTTCAAAGAACAATGAGCATTGGACTGAGGTGATGTTATGTTTAAAACAAAGTGTTGTATACACTGAGTTGTGCCTAGTCCTGCTTCTTTTGAAAGGCATTTAAGAAGTTATCTGTTGACTACTGCTTTTAATGCCAGCTGATTCTAAAATGCACTGTTGTTCCTCATTTTTTTGTAATGATAATGACGATGTACATGCCAACCAAAATTACACAATAAGATAACAGAGTCTACACAGATAAAAGTAATGATACAAGAATAATGTGATCACATACCTTCTCATCCAGTTTCTGCTGCAATTCAATGATTTTGTTCTCAAGACCTCGGGCAACACTCCTCATGTGCTCGACCGACCGTGCCTCAATCTATCACACAACAACAAACTCACTTTTCCAGCCGCACACATAACAACTGAAATTCACACTACATCAACAGCCAGTGTACATGAACAATTCGATCGCAGTGTCAGATTTACAGACTGTGCTCCTGCCCGAGCTGTTCTCTCTTGACCTGTAATATCCACATAGGAATTTCTTCCACTTCTGACTGGCAAACATCTTAAAACAGACCTCCAAAAACTAGGTTTCAGCAACACAACTTTCATCCCGTCTAGCTGTCACCAATAACAATGATCTATGGGAGAGCACATGCCAGTTGGTCAGCGAGGCCTTGTGCTGCCATTGAGCATATGCTATCGCCAGTTGGTCAGCGAGGCCTTGTGCTGCCATTGATAATATAAGCAAAATATGTCTAAAACATTACGACTACCTGCACACAATCCCTGTTGGCAAAGAAGGTCTTGTTTTAGTGAAGTCTGTCCGTGTATCTGTGTGTGTCAAACAAAAATTACCGACAAGAAAGTTCTGCAACCTGCTAAGAACATGTTATGGTAAACCCTAGAAATGACTAGATGTCGGTGACATTTGATATTAAGGTAAGGTAAGGTAAGGTAAACATGGATTTGTATAGCACCTCACCGTAAACACACCTCTAAGGCACTCAGGTATGGCACGCATTCTCAAGGGATCTCACAGTTTTACCAGCAACCCCGCGTTCATCTGCCAGTGGAATGAACCATACCCGCCTTTTCCTTCCCAGACGAAGCTGGTCCTCATTTACCAACCCCGGAAGGAATAGAAGGCTGAGTTGGCCTGGGCAGCTGGTTACATACCCGAAATAAATGTCCGGCACTGGGAATTGAACCCAGACATGGTCAGCCATCTCAGTACTAATCGGGCCCAACGTAGGTTCACTTCATTGATCGAGGCCAACGCGCTACCGCTACACCAGACCACCATTTTTTAAATTTTGGGGTAAGAAAACTACCGATAACTTAAAAGCTACTGATCAGACTTTGATGCTGTTTTACATTAGTTGGGTCTGTAAGTTGCAAAAGTGGGCGTACTTGACCTTGACCTTTGACCTTGATAGGTAAAACTGATGGTAGTGTACAAGGTTTGTGCTCCACAGGAAACAGTTTCATTATCATTTTTATCACTGCTGTCATTATTACAGTCACTGTTACTACCTTGAGTTCTTTCCAGTGTTGTAGAGCAATACGTCGTCGGACTTCGGCCTGCAGCAGTGTGACACCACGCACCATGCTACGATACTGACATCGCGCCAACCAACCACGGATACATCGCTGAATCAACTGCACCCTCAGCTTTGTCCGCACCTCCGAGAATTGTCGTCGACCAATCAGACCACGTGCATACGACTTACGTCACATCAATCACAACAACGTTTGTTAATAACTCAGCCAACTGCAAGCATTCACGCATGTAGTGGGACAATGTATGATCACAAGAAGCAGTCAACCATTCATTCTCTAGAAGAAGAAGAATTTAAGACACGTATCAAACTGATACAACCAAAAAATACTACGTCAAGTTTTGTGGTAGGGCGCCGGAAAAAGTTGGCGACCTTTTAACTAATGAGAGCTAATACTTATGCAAAAGTACATAAAGTGCACATTAAAAGTAAATTCAAACAAAACAAACACAATAAAAACATAAAGCAGTGATTTACGCAGGCTTTAGATACGCTACAACACTGTTACTAAATAAGTAATTCTTAAGACATTTTTTGAAATGAATCAAACTTATGAACAGATTTTAATACATCACATAATATTCCATGACTGATAGCATGATCAGCTCACAGTAAAGAAAGGAAAACAAACACTAAAACACAGTATTAAATTCATTACCTGGATGAAAGTGACAGAGCGACGCAGTGACAAGAACTTCCTCCGACACTGTGAACGCAGCCAGTAAGAACGAATAACTGTAGCGGCTCGAGTCTTCCGCAAGAACAGTGCATGTCTGGAAGTACAAATGCAGTCCAGATGTTGTTCTCAGCAATAGTGATTAATTAATAAATTAATAAAAAAAATTGATCAAACTGTACAGACAATGAAACAAAGCATCAGCATACATGAACACACACAGACGACTGTTTTACAGGCATCTGCCAGATTTATCTCCATTAACCAGTAGTCCCACAAGAAGTCTGAAAAACAATTAACAGGCTGCTAAAGCAGTATTTTTCTCAACTCTCTCCAGTTTTCCCAATGCCCAACCAACAATGTCGAAGCACTAAAAACAGTAAATGAGGCTTCGGCTGTACTAATGAAGCTGTATGAGATGGTCAGTATATAATCCAGTTGTTGCCCTAAATGCTGTTTACCCTTACTGAAAATAAAAAATTTTGCAATACATGCCTCCTATTCTAACAAGCATTTATATGACTGCAGCTGGGGCACACAGTCACAGTTGTTTTTGGGGCACCATGTATAAATTCCCCGTAATTAAATTTTCATATTAACATTAACTGCAAATAAAGTCTAACCTGCGTGCAAGAGCACCACGACCATACTTCTGTAGAAGCAGCACGGCACGACGTATTTTGGTGAAGCGCAGCTTGGCAAGCCAGCCACGTACGACTTTCTGAATGAGAATGCTACACGTGCGCAGTCTATCAGACCTCAACTTCTCCAGGTATGCCACCTGACCAGCTCGAAAGAAGATCTTCGTCTTTCCAAACTGGTAGAGATCTCGTTCCTACATTCAGTTTTGACGACTACAGTCAAGCGAGTGAGCAAAGTTTAACATCCCACTCCACTCCACTTAATACATAATAGATGATTTTTGACACAATTCTTTCCAGGCAATTAACTGCAGTGGTACTGACAACCAACAAAATCAAAAGCAGATCCTAACACGAATTGACCTTAAGATATAACATGAAAATAATACACACGAAAAACCTAAATCTAAACCAAAAGGTTGTACACTGCTCGTATGAGTGTGCTTACAATGGTGTACAATTACTGGGGAACAAAACTGTGGCTCAGTAAAAGTTGTACAGAAACTCAAACTTAACGACTTTTTCACTTGATCAATCAGCAGACAAACGTATAAAGTGAACTGTGCCACTTACTGGTACTAGCTTGCTGATGATGTTTTCACAAGTGTGACGAAAATTCTTCTTGTCAACATCCTTCGAGACTGCCAGCACTTTATACCGCTTGAAAAAGTCTGCATAAGTCCACCTATGGTACAGATCAAATGCAACCAGTATTAATATTATACACAGAGTATAGCATAGTGGGTACTTATAGAAATCACATAGTCAAATACACCATTATTTTGCTGCTGTTATTGTTACCAAAAATGTACCAGTCACAGTGATGCTATCATGAAAATGCTTCAAGGACATTTTGCAGAGTCAGTGTAATAAATGCATCAGAGATCTTACTATTAAGACTGCAATACTGTGAATCTATAGTTCACATAAAGATCTTCATACAGATTGGCCCTGGTTCATAAGTACAGGCTGGAGTTTTGATTGTGTGTACTGGTTAGCGAGTTCTATATCGTTCATAAATTAAAACACCCTGTACACTGTACATCCACAGACTTCAACACATTGCAACACTGCAAATAGAACTACTTATAGTATGTATTCCGTACAATAAGTTTGCACAAATTTTTTTAGCATGCTCTGACTGGGGGATCCTAAGATTCTGCAAACCACCCCTGGCTATTACCGGTATCAGACTGACATTATTTACTGTGACAATAAAGGCTTTTGATTGCACAATGCTGTTTGGGCCCGTCCTGCTCCCTGCCTTGCAGCTAAGCTGCTGATGATAAACCCCGCCAATGATTCTGTGTGCATGTCCCACTAAACAGACCTGTGTTGCACAAGTGAAATGAAAAACAGCACGACAAAGACACTCAAACGCAGACCTGGATGGGTATCCAGCAGCACTGATTCTGATAGTTTCCAGCACTCCACAGGCCCGCAGCTGCTGAACTGCTCGCACTGGTTCGAATCTACCACACAAACGTATCTACTTATCAATGTGCTGAATGCTGAGACTTGTACTTAATCACTTAACACAGAACAGTTACTTACATTATTCCACATAACTGCCAAATTTCATCGTTTACATTAGAGAAAATGACATTGTAGCAATACATGTGAACAGCAGGAGCAGGTGAACTAAAAACAAAAACAGATCAACTGTATTAGAATCAAATGGCTTGTGAACCAAAATAGTACTAAATAAAAATTTTCAGGAAAACTAGCAAAAGCTGGGTAGTGAACAGTAAACTGAATGATACTAGCCATGGTTACACAGCATAAGCTGGCATCTAGAATTCTAAGTTAGCAGAAATACATGAAAAGTCTAACATGTTTATATTACATTATATTAGAGTTATTTAGAGTGGCCTAACATACAGGGCTGCTAAACCACTACAGAAATGAACAGAGTGATACAGAAATGGAGAGCAGTGAGTCAATGTGGTTCATACTTTACTTTATTTTAAAAAAGACGTCTGAATATAGTTCAGAACTTCAGTTGAAAGATGACGCTGAGGTTAAAGAACACAATAACTGATCACTACACACCAGTCACACCACATGTACACAATGTAACATAACGCAGGTAACTAACACTAACACTGCTATCAAGCTGTACAATACTTACGTGAACGGCTGCTTGAGATCATTTGGTTTGACGCAGCGGACATAGTGAGGTGTAGTGGCAAACAGTGTGTCCATCAGCAGATTCAGAGACTCACGGAACTGCAATAAATCAGAAATTGCCTCTCACACAATAACCAAATTAGGTTACAATAAGTTCTGGCAACAAATCAGTGTGGAAACTGTGCCATTTCACACTGTAGTCTTTGTGACTGTATGTCTCAACGACACCAACAAATGCACACTTAATTGCTGAAAAGATAACTTACGACATCTGCACTTTTTCATCCAACAACTAGGATGCTACCAGTGGCTGTGGGTATCTGAAGGAATCCACTCAAAACACAGTCCATTGCCTTTGCCATTTAAGGTCTAACTGCTAACGTACTGTTGACAATGAGCATTCCGTGCAGTACACAAAAACATTTAAGGTACCTGCGAGCTGACAGTCTTTTTGTGTTGTCGCAGCTGTTGAGAGGATTTCGGAGTTTCTTTGCTAGCTCGAACTACAGGGCCTCCACGCTTGCTTTTAGCATTGGATGCTACATCATTGTCTTCACGGAACAGTTCAGCGACCAGTTCATACTGTCAGCAGACATAAACCATCAGTAGAGCTTCTGACGCTCATGCCATTTAATGAACACATCTTATCCAAAAGGTATCTGCTGCCAAAACATGAGGTAATAATGTCAGTAAGTCACACACCATACATGCCACTCAAGATGTTATCTCAACTGAACCTAACCTAATCCCAACTAATAAAAAACTACAATGTACTTAGTGCCACGCATACATCAAACTGTGCCAAATAGGCAACACAAAAAAAGAACAAAATACAGTGAAAAGTCAAGACTCAACTAAGTATTTCTGCATACTCAGCTAAATGCATGGTCTACTGGCTGTCCATTACAACACAGAAGGCTGAACTGAGCAGGCCACAGCATCAACAGTACTTAACAATTTGCCTGCTGACAATGTTGATTTCAGCTCAGCCATAATGTTTAAACTCTACATAAATACACATAAGATCGATTTCACTGGTTTTCTAAAGCAATTTAAAAAATAAACTTCCATCAGCCTATTTTGCACATTGCTGGTATTTCATCCTGTTTCTGTAGATATTGTCAACGTTTTTAACCCTGTTAGTCTCATTCACACGTCAGTTTGTCAGTTTTTAACTGCGTCATAAATGATTAATTTGAACTACAATGACTACAACGATGGTTATAATCAACCAGAATGGTGTGATACTCGTTTTTACTTTTGGGGTGCTTATGTCTGTGCCAATTTTGGTGAAAATCGATCAAGAAATGCGACTATGAGAGTGCCCGCAGACAGACACACTGACAGACGCAAACCGATTTTATAATCTGTCCTATGCTATAGCTATGGGACAGATAAATAATTAACAGTAATTAAGATCTCTTACTCCCAGAGTTGAATATTATGGACAGGCACAGGCATGACGAACAGTAACAGCTGCAATACAGTACCTCACTGGCCTTCAAAATCTTTATGTGTTCCTCAAGAACTGTATCACGGTTCTTCTCAATGAAGCCTTCGATCTGGTATTCCACATGGTCGGCAAAATGATGAATAATGAAAGCTGCCGTCGACATCCGAGGTTTCTTGAAATGCACGTGTTTCCCATGTTTGCCGTACAGTTTCTGGCACCAGTTCTGATCGGATCCACTTGGCATCTAAATTAGAAAACACACAGATGTTATTTCACAGATTACAAAGTACAAAACAAACCAAGCTGAAGCTGTTATGGAGCATTCACAAACATTTGTGGACATAAAATCAATCTTCGTAGCATGAACTAAGCTCGCCACCTGTGGAAACAATAAAGCTGTAATCGGAAACAATTTAACAACTATACAATACTAATAAATATTACTATATACTGTCATTCAACTACAACAGGGCCAGAAAAACTACAAACTAAGCAAAGAAGAACAGACAGACTTACTATCACGTCCTGCACCAAAAATCAGATTTTTGCCAGATCAAAGTTGCATTCTCAAAATACTACTGCAACTGATCTCCTAACAAAC
>Ga0049105_1001258_pt1 | contig 10903 bp, 6 predicted proteins | sample WorMetvaBAHAMAS1_FD_61260 | JGI IMG/M metagenome (GOLD analysis project Ga0049105, IMG submission 61260) | Worm MetaG Olavius vacuus BAHAMAS.1 | ecosystem: Host-associated > Annelida > Digestive system > Unclassified | place: Germany: Marburg | collected 2013-04-09 | reverse complement strand
ATGCAGCATTTGAATGTCTGCGCCGACATCAGCAAAGCACTTAAATCATTAATGTTACAGTGATGGGTAGTCACTTAATTAGAAACTTGATTAATTAGTTTTTAATGTAATTCTAATTAATTGGATAACATTAAAAGCCGGTTCTAATTCTAATTGTTCTTCTTTCGTAATCTGCTATTTAGCAGATTATTGTAAGAATTCTGTTGCTGTTCATCCGTCGCCATGTGATTCACTTCGGTCTTCCGCTTTCTTTGCCGATGACATAACTGTATATCTAGGCTACTTAAAATGAAAATGAATCGCGCGAATCCAAATTCTAAATTCTGAATTCTAATAATGGATCAACTGAATTCTGCTTAATTGGCTCAAAACGAATGCCACTGGTGGCTGGCGAAGTGGAAGAAGGACCTGTTGTATAGTGTATCACGTTCGTAGACTGTAAAGCAGTCTTCATGCTTGGATCTCCGGAGCTGGCAATTTGCATTGTGTTGCAGCTATGACGTTTGATTATAAATTTATGTTAAAAACTGCACGGCATGGTTATTAGTGGTTTGTTGCGGGGTATTTTATTTTAATTAATTATTGTACTAATTCTAATTAGTTACTTAGATAAAAACTAACTCTAATTCTAATTGTGAATTTTCACCAATTTCTAATTCCCATTAATTGCTTGTCGAATTATTAACGAATATTTACAATTGCGCATCACTGTAATGTTAATGATCCGCCACACTTGTATGCCAGACCATTGCACATTACACGACCTCAAATTATGACTTCGTAAAGACAAAGACCAGGGATGGGCACGAGACGTAAAAGCTCGAGACTGAGACCACAACCTTGACAAAGACTCGTGGATAGCAACGCGGAACGGCGTATATCTTATAACTTACGACGACAAGTGATGGTATAAACGTATACTTTGCAAAATTGCAAAATAATTGCACTAAAGAAGTTAAGAACTCAGAATTTGGTATAAAATCACTGTCCTCGTCCGTGTTTTTAAACATTTAAAGGCTGAAAATATTTAAAATAATAATCAAATAGTACGTAAATATTTAACAGCAGTATTTAGCATTAAAATACTTTTCCAAATTACGATTTGTGGTAATTGATAGCCATTACAATATACAATGCTTCCTCCTCCATGCGTATTATGCATCCTCAAACCAGCCAACCTTCACCTTTCAACTGTACAGATCGTCTTTAATGACATTTGGTGGCAATAATAATCCTACACAGCTTGTATTGTAGGTCGTGCGGTCACCCTTCGTTAATAATCGTACATTTCATTCTTAACATTATGTGATCTTGACCTTTGCCTTTTATCACAAAACGACCCGACAATTACACATGACAGGGGCAATATTCACATCGATTTTATGCTATCGAGCATTTTGCGTTCCGAAGTTTGGAATAGACATGGAACAGACAGACAGAAATACAAACAGACAGATAATGTGACGCAATACATAGTGCGGCGCCGTAGCAATCGACGATCGTAGCCAAGCAATGATACATGGAATTTCTGTTTGTTGAATGCGGAATTTGTTTAGATGAAATGGATGTGTTGTGTTGAACAGAGAGAACGACGACGATGACGATGCTGGTCGAACACTGCAGCGTCCATCGTTCGTACTTGCTGATCGCGTTCCAACTGACGCTTATCGTCTCACTCACCGCTGCCTACTATCTCCAGCCGTCGCATCTCCTCAAGCGTAAACTCGGTCAGTCCACTTTATATACCAACGAAACCAGTGAAGACAAAAGCTCAGCTGTTGCTGAGATGGCTGTGCAAATCGCAATGTTGCGTGTGCCACGTTCTACTAGCGAGTAATACTAATTAATTACTTATTAATTAAGGTGCTCTAGCAGTTCTTGGACTTAACGGCACCTAAATAATATTCATTTATAATAATAATAATAATAATAATAATAATACTATCACACATATTATCTCACATCGTTTCCAAGTTACAGCGCAGTATTGGTCCAATTTTAGCTTTCGAGTTGGCGGTACCTACATTTAACGCACTTTTCAGTAATCTCTAAGAGTATATTATAACCACAAATAATGTATTGCAGAAAACTGGATTCTTGGGCTACATTATTGCTGCAGACACTAGGGGTCTAAATTCAACCACTATGTCGTAATTGGCCTCGAAACCTACCACATTCGGTGAAATAAGTTCCATAACCCGAAATAACGGCCATGATACGGCTCAAGGTCATTCGTCGTCACCACTTTCGGCAGCGCCGCCTTAGCATTTTGGCGGTCCTGTGCAAACTCAAATTTGGCGGCCCTGACTACCGCGAATCTCGATCAATGCCGATCTTTATTATGACCTCCGTGACAGAAGGTGTAGGGGCGTTAAGCGATGTCCCTTCGTCCGTCTGTCTGTCTGTGGCGCACGTGCCTCTAAAGCCAGATCTGTGCGCCGATTATGTGAAAGTCGGCGGCAGCGTGAAGCCTTGAAGGTCGGCGGCGGTGGCGCGCAGCAGCATGGGTATTTCATGGACCTCTATGAACTGCTAATATATAGAGATCCATGGGCATTTCGACTGGCGGGCCGGCGTTCGGCGGCAGCGGCTAGCGAAAGGCATCATTTTTTTGTATAAAATTGTGTTTTGTTTTGTGTTTTGTTTTATGTCTAGATTACCAAGTTGAACTTGTTAGAATTTATTAGCCTCCATAAATACTAATACGAAGTAAAGGGCCATCACTGTGGCAAAATGAATAAATAAGTGCAATTACCTGGAACATTGATATGTCCAGGTAGCCAATGTAGCCTAGTCTTACACTTGAACTGGAGAAGTGTCCCAGCAAGTGCCAGGAAGAGGTCTCAGCCAATATACGAGCACACTTCTCGAGCTTTGCTCGTAACTTTCTCGCCCCGTCGGGGCTGAGGAAACTATCTATAGGAGGGACCGTAGATGGAGGGCCCACCACCACTGACGTGGCTCTCTGAGACGGTTAAACAGCCGTAGGCGGTATGAATGCCGTAAATACACTAGTCGCCTTAAATTTCAGAAGCTCCGGTGTCAGCTCCTGTAAATGTTCACAAGTAACTGTACCGTCAGAACACACGTTCTGGGGTCTAGACGGGGTCCCTTGAGCCGGGTTCTGAGGGACAAAATGTGGCGGACTCTTAGTAGGCTCTTCCTCTTTAGATATTCGCAGGGTCTTCGGAGCCTAAGCCCCACCGTCGCTCCAAGGCGGTCTCCTGTAGGCCTCTACAAATTATGATTAAAAATCGGACTCCCTATTATGATGAACAATGTACAATGCTATTCCATTATCAACTGGGCCTGTTTTTCATGCAAATAATATTGCTGGCACACATGGCCACATGAACTGTTTTGTACAGTCACTCCGCCGCCCCGGTCTACCAGAACAAAAACGGTTCATTCTAGGCCTGTGGTTACTATAGAACACTAATAGAAACATCGTGCTCGAAGTCGAACCCACCGGAAGTGGCCGAAACGGCTTTGACCTCGAAAAGTTTACGTTGTCAATATCTCCGTTTCAGAAAACAAACGGTCATCATATGGTTAATGTTAAATACGAATAGGACATCACAGGCTGCCAATCATTTGCCATACTCATCGTACTTCCGGTTTCAATAACAAACGGCAGCCATATTAAAATTTTACTTTTTGACTTATTGATCATCATCGGCATGCCATTCTGCACTGATTATCAAATTTCGTCGAAATCGAACAGCCCACGGCAGAGGGAATGGCATCATATCGATTGTTGAGATGGCGGTCATAAAATCTCAAATCTACTTCCGGTTCAGGGTTTAGCGACAGTACTAGTTTAAGAAGGTCACAGTCTATTTGCATACCAAATTACGATGAGATATCTCAATCCACGGCTGAGATGTCGCTACTTCCGGTTTTTAAAAACAAACGGCAGCCATATTGGAATTCTACTTCCGGTCCTGATCTGGACCTACTTATCGTTATCGGGATGTCATTTTGCATCGACCTATCAAATTTCATTCAATTCGAACTACCAACGGCAAAGTCATGACGTCATATCGATTTTTAAGGTGGCGGCCATGGAGTCGCAAATCTACTCCTGGCTTCAGTATTATTGACGGCACTCGTTTAAGAAGATCAAAATCTATTAGCAATAAGCATACCAAATTACGATAAGATAATATAATAATATAAGATAATACTACTTCCGGTTCCGAAAACAAACGGCCGCCATATTGGAATTCTACTTCCGGTTTCGAATTTTTGATTTTGAGCTATTTATCGTCATCGGCATCTCATTTCGCATCGTCCTGCCACATTTCATTCAGGTTAAATCAAACCTGACATGTCGATATTCGAGATGGCGACCATGACGTGGCAAATCTATTTCCGGGTTTGGGTTTAGTGTCAGCACTCGACTATTAAGATCGAAATCTATTTAATACCAAATTGCAGTAAGATATTTCAATCCACGGCTGAGATGTTACTACTTCCGCCATGTTGGAATTCACCATCTTGACCTACTTTTCGTCGGCGGCGTGTCATTCTGTATCAGCTTACCAAATTTCATCGAAATCAAACCAGTCACGGCGAAGTTGTGACGTCAGGTTGATTTTCAAGGTGACCGCCATAGAGTCGGAAATCTACTTCCGGCTTTCGAATTCGTGACGGCACTCGTTTAATAAGGTGGAAGTCTATTAGCTTACCAAATTTCGTTATCTTTCTTGCTATGTATTTATTTTTGTTTTGTGTTTCTTGTTTGCTTGTTTTTTGACTGCCTGCTTCTGGCGAAATATAGATGCATAGCTGAGATATAACAACTTTTGTTTTTGGAAAACGTGCGGTCGTCATATTGAAATTCTACTTCTGGTTTCGATTTTGACCTGTTTGTCGTCATCGGCATCTCATTTTGCACCAGCTTACCAAATTTAATCCAAATCGAGCCACTCGATCCGGCAGAGTTATGACGTCATATCGATTTTTCAAATGGCTGCCAACAGCCATATTGGATTTGATTTGGTTATGATACACCACCCGCGAAGTGTAATTATTGGTCTCAGCTCGATCTTGAAATTTCGATTTGAAATTATAGTTATTATATAAATTATAGTTTCGCGGATATTGCAATTTTGATTTCTCTGCGTTTTGCTTAAAATTGCCTATTTACACCTACTTCTGGCAGGGTTTTGGGTGCGTATTTCTCCCAAATGACGTCCTAACTCCCACAATAAATAAACTCCCACAATGACCATCCGTCCTTGCGCGGAAACACGTCGTGTGAACCACGAAGCGTGAAAAATCGGTCCCGCGGTTCGACTTATGCGCAGGATCGGGAAAACGGCAGGACAGGACAAGTTAGGACAGTCAAAAGAAGTGGTTTATATCTTTAGCCTGTTTGGGGAAAACTCCCCACTGTACCGATGGAAATCAAAATTTGCCCTTCTTCCTACGTACGCGAAGTTTCAAGGTGAAATTTCGGGGTCACGATTTTACAGTGGGGGTAGAATTTCACATTTTCTTATTGATTTTTGTGTGGGCCTTACAATAGTGGTGCTGCATGTAATGGAACGGTTCATTACACGTTGAACTGGTATATTCAACAGAAACAATAGTTATTGACTGGGCAATAGTTGGCGTTACCTATTCATACAACAGCTAGTGGGCTATTAAATCTAGTAAATACAGTGCATTACATCACAGAAATGGATAATCTGTCAAGTAGTAAATGGTTTCAGTAAACGGCATGTACATTGATCATGTTGACGTCCATCCCTTTAGTCTCGGGCGACGTGCATGTGTGTGACCCAGCGTCATTAAGCACAACTCTGGTTAGCCGACACCGCTCTACTCCACGCTAATGTCTGCAGTGCCAGCGCCACTAATGATGATGCATGATTCATATCTCATTCTCCACGCTTATCTGCCATCATGACCACTGGTGTCCAAGGCATTTCAGGTGCGGAAGATCAACGATGTCGACGTGAAGTTTTGTGATGGGCGATCGTGTTAGGGTTCAATTCCCGGTGCCGGACGCTTACTTCGATATGTAACCAACCAGCCACCCAAGGCCAACTCAGTTTTCCATCCCTCCGGGGTCGGTAAATGAGTACCAGCTTTGGCTGAGAAGGCAAAGGCAGGTATGGTTCATTCCGTTACGGATAAATGCGGAGTGTGCAGGTAAAATTGTGAGACCCTTTGAGAACGCGCGCCATATACCTAAGCGCCTTAGAGGTGTGATCACGACAAGGCGCTATACAAATCCACGTTTACCTTACCTTTACCTACGTTGATTGAGATGCGGGCATGTTGCTCCTCTGCTTCCCTCTAGCTGCGCCCATGACAAGTCTACACTCTACAATACGAGTTCGACGCGAGGTTACTGCGAGGAATATAAAAAGATGCTCAGCTATCGCAGAGAGACCGCGCTGCAGAGTGCGATATAGTTTTCGCCGAAAGTAGTAGACTGCACGGGATACAATATTTTACGTACCTTATAGCACTATCTTCAACCACTGTGATATAATCGGCCTCAAATCTGTTGAATTCGGTGGAAAACGCAAAATAAGGCCTTTTACAGCGTTCAAGGTCATTCAAGGTCATCGAGGTCGGTACCAATCGAAAGTCCGTATGCGACTTCCTATCAGTGATTAATAGTAACTGGCATCCTATCTCGTACCGTTTCGGAGTTATCGCAGCTTATTGTTCAAATTTTGGACACCTTGCGGTTTTAAGCCACCCTTTGGTGTCTTAGGGATAACGTACGATGTTGATCTTGGGCTCATTCGAAAGCGCGTAGTAAACTTCCAATCAGTGTTAATTGAAGTTTTTTCGCTAGGTGTTACGGCTGAGTCGCTAAGAGCGAAAAGAGATCGAAAAACGGCGATTTCGCTCCAACGCATATACAGTCTGTTTGATCCAAAAGTTCAGGTAGAAGGGGTAGCCCCACCAATCATTTTTGCACGGCTAGTTAGGCCAATGAATGCCTTACAACTTTGCCGCTGACAGTTTTTACATAAAGAAACTTTGTAGCAGACTTTCTTCAAGCAAAGTGCGATTTTAGACGGAAATCGGCCGTTTTGCGTTTTTTAGACCACTTTGGGGGACGTAGGGGCAACGTACGATGATCATCTTAGGCTCATTGGAAAGCGCGTAGTAGACTCCCTGTTAGTGTTAATTGAACTTTTTTCGCTAGATGTTACGGCTGAGGAGCTACGAGAAATATCGGTTGAAAATCGGCGATTTTCCTCCAATGGGACCGGTTGACCCAAAATTTCAGGTAGAAGGGGTCGCCCCCACCAAACATTATTTTTCTCAGAAAACTAGGCTAAATGATCTTTCGTATGATATAAAAATCTGGACCGATCTTTCTTCCATTTTGTCACAAATCACGAATTTGGCAGACAGACAGACGGACAGACAGAATTCTCATCGCTAGACCGCGTCTGCATTGCATACAGCGCGGTAAAAACGCCTTTCCTATTTTTTTACCGCGCTGCATTGAATGCGTCCGTCCGTCTGTCAATCGCGTGAATTGTGACAAAGCGGAGGAAAGATCTGTCCAGATTTGTATACCATACCAAAGACAGACCATTTAGATTAGTTTTCGAAGAAAAAGAATGGTTGGTGGGCAGTGACCCCTTTTACCAGAAATTTGGGTCAAACGGCCCTCATTGGAGCGAAATCGCCGATTTTGAACCGATATTCACTCGTAGCGCCTCAGCCGTAATACCTGGCGAAAAAAGTTCAGTTAATACTAATAGGAAGTCCAGTACGCGCTTTCCAGTGATCATCGTACGTTGCCCCTAAACCCCCAAAGGGGGTTCAAAAACGCAAAACGGCCGTTTTCGGTGTAAAATCGCACTTCGGTTGAAGAAAGTCTGCTACAAAGTTTCTTTCGGTGAAAACTGTCAGCGACAAAGTTGTAAGGCTACATTATGACAATATTTCGTCAACATCATATCGACATCGTATCGAAAATGGTCTAACTCTCCGTGCAAAAATGATTGGTAAGGAACGTACCTTTCTGCGTGAAAATTTGGCGCGTACTAATCCACCCGCTTTTAAAACGCCGATTTTAGATCTATTTTCGCCCGTAGCGCCTCAGCCTTAACACCTAGCAAAAAAGTTCAATTAAGACTAATAGGAAGTTCACTACGCTCTTTCCAACGAGCCCAAGATGAACATCGTACGTTGTCACTAAGCGTTGCGCCGCGAAGCTACTGCTCGCTTGCATAGAAATCGCATGTAGCCAATTTCCAGCATCACGCAACGCAACGCAATAGGGGGGGGCTCAAAAATGCAAATTGTTAAAAATTTGAACATTTAAGCTGCGGAACTTCGTAAAGGTACGAGATAGGATGTCAGTTAGTATTAATCACTAATAGGAAGTTGCATACGGGCTTTCGAGTACTGATACCGACCTCGATGACTCTGAATGACCTTGAATGACCTTGAATGGCGTAATAGCCCTTATTTTGCATTTTTCACCGAATTTCTGGCCAATTGCGTCACGTTGTTCAGATTTTCTTTTTCTTGTCTGCTGTGTTTCATCTACCGTGTGACCGGTGAATAAAGATTACGAAGATAGACCTATAGTGTCCGTAAAATATTGTCTCCCAGTTCCATTTTTACACTTTTGGCCATTACTAACCCGTCTTGCAGCGCGGTCTCTCTGCGATAGCTGAGCTACTTGTTTACGTCGCGAAGCTACTGCTCGCTTGCATAGAAATCGCATGTAGCCAATTTCCAGCATCACGCAACGCAACGCAATAAGTAAGGTAAAGGTAAAGGTAAACGTGGATTTGTATAGCGCCTTGTCGTGATCACACCTCTAAGACGTTCAGATATATGGCACGCGTTCTTAAGGGATCTCAGTTTTACCTGCACACTCTGCGTTCATCCGCAACGAAATGAACCATACCTGCCTTTGCCTTCCCTTTAGTTCCTCCCTCCCCTCCGCTAGACAACATCAGGGTTATGGTGATTGTTTGGAGGTTAAGAGGGAATATTATCAGAACTGCTCCGTGCTGGGTTGTGTGACACTATGTTCACAGTCAGCAGCACACTCATGTGAGCAGTTCTTACAGGTCCAGCAGATTGGGTTTGTCACAATGGGACCCTTACGCCACGCATAGAGGCGGTTGCCTAGAGTTGTATTATTGTAACATGGTGGAGTGGTCCTGGTGTGATTCCAGCCTTATCTGAAAGACCAACTGGTTTCCTTCAGTGCTTTGACACTGTTGGTTTGGTCATATGACCTGTAAAAATCGTCCCCGATTTGACCTATAATGTGTTTGGTGGGACGTTAAAACTTGCTCAATCACCTTCCCTTTGGTTACATACCGAAATAAGTGTCCGGCAACGGGAATTGAACCCGGACACCGTCGCCCATCTCAGTACTAACCGGGCCCGACGTAATATTAATTAAGTTCGTTGACCGAAGCCAACGCTAACCACTACGCCAGACCACCAGTGTAAGTACAGAGTATCGCAGCAAGCCGCTGTGTCATTCTCGCTTCGTGAAAAACGTTGCGTAAAAATGCTGTAGCTCAACGCAATGGACCGCATGCGAATAGAACCAATTTCTCTTTATTTCCTTGACGCTGCAAGGAAACTGGCCAATCAGAACAGTGTGAATTAATTCGGCGGTTGATGAAATTGGGTCGTAAACTGGTCAACTGGAGCGTAAACTTGAATTTGTTAATAGTTACCAGTGACCTACTTTATGAAATAAACTGATGAGATTCACACAGGACAAAACATGCGTGTGTTGGCTAAGCTGGCGCGGTGGCGTATTTGGTTATCTTTTGTTGTGACTGCTTGGTCAGCTGCCGCATCTGGCAGGCACTGGCGCAAGATGCGTCATGGGTAATGTAGGGGGGGAGACATAAAACCCAAAGAGGGGGATTATAATTCGCGGTGATCGGTTAACTGTCTTTGATAATAATGGCCTGAATGGTAGTAAATAATAATTGAGACAGTAGTCTATGCGTGCATTTTGTCACGCACGCAAACTTCACCGCTTTGTGTGTTATAAAAGCCAACTTTTGATTTTTACGTGGATGTCAATGGATGGCCAAGGTACCAAGCGGCATAGAAACATTACCAGAAATTTCAACCTGCTGAGTAGGATGCACAAACGTTCGACAGACCAACAGACAGACGGACGACAGACGGATCTACAACGACATATAGCGAACGTCGCTAGAAACTTAAAAATTTTGCTTTGAACAAAATAACGCGTAGTTCCGGGATTGTCCTGATTTGCCTTGATACTGTTTAAACTGTACGAAATTCGGTAAGTTGATTCTCAGGAAAATCATTGAAATTGTTGCCATCAGATGTCATATTTTAAAGCTAAAATGCACCAAATTTGATTTCGGCTGGGGCTCCGCTCTGTGTGTCACACACGGACACCGCTGACGGAGCTCCACAGACTCCCTCGCTGGATTTAAGGGAGCCTACTTCTAAGGGAAGTTACGTCATAGCTGTTGGGGGTATCTGGAGTGGCACATGTTGGCGACATGGGACTCTGCGTACGTGTTTGGTATGGTGACGTCCCATAACAACGGTTTGTCTTTGGCCCACGGGGAGCGTGGTGCCACCAGGGCGTTTGTTTATACCTTTCATCGTCACGTTGACCGGCTTTTTTGTTGCTGGTATTTGAGCCCGCTTAATGGCTCGCCAGATAACACCATTCATCATTCGTATGGCTGTTGCGTTGTTGTTAGGGCACTCTTGCGGAAAGACAGTCCATGCAGTTCACGGGCGTCCACAGCCTTTCCATACGCACGTATCTGAGGTCTATTTACAGACCTTACAACGTAGCATTTGTGCAACAGCGACCCTGATGGCCTCGTCAGTTAACCTGAGGCCAGCTGCAGTAGGCTAGTGGTGTTGCGTGTATTATTATTATTAT
>Ga0049105_1001257_pt1 | contig 10904 bp, 6 predicted proteins | sample WorMetvaBAHAMAS1_FD_61260 | JGI IMG/M metagenome (GOLD analysis project Ga0049105, IMG submission 61260) | Worm MetaG Olavius vacuus BAHAMAS.1 | ecosystem: Host-associated > Annelida > Digestive system > Unclassified | place: Germany: Marburg | collected 2013-04-09 | reverse complement strand
TTTGAAGTTTTTGTATGACGCCGACTTACGTCATGTTGAATCCTCAGTGCGATGTCACCGGAAATACAAGAATGGTCGCATAAAAGTAGATCTAGGATAAATAACCTTTATTTACTTACACGCCTTTTATTTGGCTTGTTCCCAGGTTGTTTCCCACTTTTTATATACACTGCAGTGCCGGGAATAACGTTCTGTTGTTTTCGTCATTTAAAAAATATTTTTACATATATATGTGTTGAATGTTTAAATCCAAACTGTATGCAGTTCATGAATTTTACAGCCGCTTTTGGGAAGGCTATAGTTTAGTACAGATATTGATATTTTAGAAATAATTAATAGGAGATAATTAATAAAAATACTTTAGAAATGATTTCTGAACATTGTGCAAATCTAACAAAGTAGTTGTTGCATTTCACATATGATTCAAATCCTCTTCACACCAGAAGCCTGTGTGCAACTCGATAATATTTGAATGATAAAGTATTCATTCACATTTATTTTGCTTGCATATTTTTTCATTTTTGACTGAAAATAGACAAAACCTTCATTTTGACCAGGGATGCGGAGTCCTTGTTTTTTTTGTGGGACTCCGACTCCGACTCTAGGACATCATATTGTGTGACATGATGATTGTGTACTTAAGGATGACATGAGAGCAGTTTTAAATTCTTATATTATAAGATGCACAATAGTGCACAGAGTTTCAGTTGAAAAATTAAGTGCACAAAGGTCAAACAGACCTCATCATAATTACACAAAAGTCCAGATGAAACAGATATGGCCCGGAATCGGAGTCTCCTTCAAATGAGAGACTCCGACTCCGACTGAGGGCCAAAGCTGGGACTCCTCATGGGAACTCCGACTCCACATCCCTGATTTTGACTAATTTCGGCAACGAGCTCCAGTTTTGCTCGTTTGCTGCCAGTTGCAGGGTTAGGAACACAGTTAAACCCTTCCCTTTCCAAAATTCTCGATCCGCCCCCCCCCCTCCCGAGGGAAAAACTGAATGGGTATTTACGTATAACAAATTTTGTTTTAAACGTCAGTTGAATGTTGCAGGTCGGCAGCAGCAGTAGCACGAGACTCCGGGGTCGACTCTGTTCTCTCTCTACCTCACCAAGGCTACGCTCTCGACGACTGTGACAGCGTGCCCGGCCTCGAAGACCTCGGTCTGGCGGACATACACATCCCTGCAGCAGGCGACGACGACCTTGAGGGCACCATGGACGAGGACGACGACGAGAAGATGTCGCTGGGTTACTCACACTACGAGGACATCGAGATACTGGACTCCACCCTTGCCGCTCGAGCTGTCCCTCCGTCGACGGCTGACGATCTTTACCTGGATCCACGTCATCCTGATCCAGCCTCACAAACGTCGGCGTCGCTGAGGCGTCATGCGACAAACCGCAGTGAACGATATGGGTATGCCACGCTTTCGATATGAGATTTCACCCATAGACGTAAAGTTGACATCGCTGGACAGGTTTTCACGATCACAGGCCATTGAGTAATCGTATAATAGCAAAGTAAAAAGTGGTAAACTTTTTCTACACGGCTTTTGTCTAGTTGCACAGATGCTCACAGTACACGTACGACATTTCTACTTATAGAATATTTATACAGATCTGTGACCCTAACTCACATGATCATTGCTGTACTGAGTATACTCAGTAACTGAGTATACTCAGTACAGCAATGATCATGTGAGTTAGGGTCACAGATCTGTATAAATATTCTATCTCCAGATGCCGTACCTCCTATTCACCGCGAATCATGTAGTCACCGATAAGGTCCCCTCCATAGATGGCGGCAAGTTCCGGTCAACGAAATTAGCAGCGGCCATATTTGGAGGAGGTGTTCTGCCGGCCCAGTACTACCCCTGTGGTTAGGGTTAGGGTTAGGTTCTCCTTACGTGCTGCCCGTGTGCACACTCATCATATATACATTCACGCAACATGCAAACGCCATGTAGAAAAAGGGTTGACCTAAAAAGTCGAAGCAAATGGCCGAAAATAGCTTCCAACGTATAGCACATTATAGGTGTAAAGTGAATTACGAAATTGACACTGAATAACTTGCTAGTAAGTATAGCATACTTTTCGACGGTGTCGTGTCCCGGGTCACTTGTTTTTTATATATACATCTTTATTCACACAAAGTGTAGCAACAAAAAACAAAAAAAATATCAACAAGGATGCACTGTTGGTATCGGGTGCACTCGTAGCACGACGGCGTAAATGAACACAATCAAGAATAATAGCAAAATAAGATATAAAGCAAAACAAGACAATGGAAATACTTAAGTAAAGACAGAAGAACACGCAGATTTACACGTGAGTAGTGTACGTAATAAAATTGTTTTTATCGAAATGATACAAAAACCTTGGATTGTGGTTGTGGACAATGAACGTACTGCTGTGACAGATACAGTCAGGCGGAGCGACGGCGACAGCTGGTCTGCGCCGTGGAAGCGTCCGGTCGTATACTGATGGACTCTGGAACAGTCCTGATCGTCGACGTCCAAGACCCGTGTCCGTCGGCGCCCCGAGCTGACGTGGAAGCAGACCCGGTGAGCATATACCGTGGTACCCGACTAGGGTACGACTGTCGTGGCTTGGCGTTCTACGTGCCAGCCGACGCGCTCAAGGCGTACGGCGATCCAACCGACGAGCCGTGGTTTTATCCCGCCTCACTCACGCCTCTGCAGGTAAGGGTGGACAGTTAATTAAACTAATCGTAACTAATTAGGTAATCGTTAAATTTAGAAGTACTTTAATGCTAATTAATTAGAAAGTGTGGTAAGCTAATTCTGATGCCAGCTAATTAATTTCTGTCAATATTGGAAGTGGGAACTGATTTGATATAACTTGATATAACATTTGCTACATCTAATTATAAATTATAATTAAATATATTTATTTTAGGAAACTGCTGTAATAAATTAACTTTAGTAAGTTTTTAATATTTCAGTTCTAATTAATTAGCAAAATAATCTGTGCTGATGGTAATAACAAGTAATTGGTACAAGTGAGCCTCGACGCCATGCCGTCGTATGTTTGGCACCGTCATTATAGATTAATTTCTTTGGTCATGACCTTGACTTTGACCCTATGACCTTGACAGTCTGGTCGGTGTCAAGTGGACCTGCTGTGGTCTAATTGTGACGAGTTTCATTGAAATATCTCCACTAATTAGATTATTGCCTAATTTATCCATGGGCACTCCTAGAATGTGTATTTTTATTTTGTTGTTGATCGTTTTGGTGCGTTCTTTTTAGCAAGATATTACCTTCCGTAAATTCGCGGAAGATAACGTGCTCGTTTTCGTTATTCTCCGTAAAATACCACAAAAAATGCTAAAATAGTGCAACTCTAAGTCTAACCCTAATCCTAACCCTAATTTCCAGAGCAGATCATCGGATAGATCGAATTGGTATTGTCGAACGGTACATTGTTGTCAAATAAATCTGGTTCAGTAGAAGAACGCTCCCAAACGATCGACAATTACATCTTGTAGGGATGTGCCGAAAGTGCCCATGCATAAATTAGGCAACTAGCTAATTCCAGAGATATAAAGATTCAAGAACAGACACACAGACGCACAACGGACGGACAACGAATAACGGACGTCCGGACAGACGACCGGAGAACATATTGCCTCCGCCGTGGATTCTTCGATGGTGGAGGCAAAAAACAGCTAATTAGTCCCATCTGTGTGGCTACAGGCGACGCTGTTTCTGCGAGCCGAGAACCGACGAGGTTGTTTTGTGGTCTACCGGTCAGCGTCGAACACCACGTCTGGAACAGTCGCGTACATCCTCAGCGTATGTCTCGGTAACTCGGATGTCGTCCACTACTCCATCGTACGCAACCCGCGCGGCGACCTCTGCGTGTCCGGGCACGACCACTCGTTCCTAAGTCTTGCCGACCTGGTCACCTATTTTCGCCGTAACCGCGGCGGGCTGGCCTGCCGTCTGCTTCGGCCGCTGAGGGACGCACGTCGTCCGCCGACCGCCGGGCTGGACTTCCCGGCCCGTTACGAGCTCTGCCGTTCAGAGGTAACGGTTACCAGTCGGGCGGCTACGGAGCGTCCCGGGCGGCTAGGGACCGGGTTCTTGGGCCAGTACCGTGGTCACGCTGTGGTCGTACGGGTGATGAGGCCCAGTCCAGATCTACTGCATCGGCGCGACGTCGACGACGAGGTCGACGACGAGTTTCTGTCACAGGTGACTGCCACTTCGCTACTTTAAAAACAAGTTTAAAATTCCAGTTTCAGTGAAAACCTATTACAGACTGACATGCACCAAAATGGACAGATTTCAATGGTAAATTTCATTTTTTTCTGGAAGCATAGTGAGAGGAACTGAACCTGAATGGTCTCCTTCGTAGACCATATAGACCATTGTGGTATCGCATTCTGAAATTCCTGCAGCAAGGTCATAACCAGAAATTTATTTTGAGGGACGGTGTTTTCTCCCCTGTCTCTTTCCTTGCTTTCCTTTTTCCCTCCCTTCTTTCCATTTCTTCTTTCTTTTTCCCTGCCTCGAAGTCGCGCCTTGAATCCAGCTAAGAGATTCGTGGGGAGCACTGTTAGCTCCCCACAGCGGGGAGAACGACACGTTTCTGGGCTCTAAATACACCAAAACGCGATGAGCCCCTGCTGCAAACGCATTTTCGTTTATTTAGAACCAAGGGACATGTCAGGTGGCTGCAGATGTTGTCCTATTTCTATTAAGCAGAACCTAAAATTGAAGCAAATGTGATTGTTTCTGAATGTACTGTATGTTATCAGTTGCTTATTAAATTCTACATGATTAGTTTCTTTACATTTTATTTCGGGGGAAGGGGGTCGTTTTAACGCCAAAACACACCATTGGTTACGGTTCTGACGGAGTATCTCTGATATGCCAGGTGACAGCGATGTCGGGTCTGCGACACGAGAACATTGACCGTCTGATCGGCGTCAGCTGCTGTCAGCGACCGTTCTACCTGCTCACCGAGCACTGCGACCGCGGCAGCCTCAAGGACTGTCTCGTTGACGGCGCCATACCGTCAGACAACGTCGAGGCGTTGTTCGACGTCTGTATCCAGGCAGTGGGAGCCCTGGCGTATCTCGAGTCACAGCGCTACGTCATTCACCGTGCTGTGGCCGCCAAGAACTTCCTTATCGCCGGCGAAGATCGACTCATGAAACTGTCTGGATTTGAGCGCGCCAGACGCGTCTCCGACGACGACTATCTGGTATGTCCTCAGCATCTTAAGATGACTGCTCAGACAAGGCATTTATATATTTTACTGTTTGTTTTATCTTCTTTTACTTGCGCTTTAATCTTGGAGATTGTGGCCCCAGCTAAAAGTTTGTCAGCCCTTGGGTATTATGGTACATCCGGAAGCTGCTCGTGCCACGAACACACTCTAACAAACTTGGCGACAGGAGTTTCTCGGCAGCCGGTCCTCGACTGTGGAATGACCTTCCACCTGGACTGTGGCGGCCGGGACTTTCCTTAGATTCTTTCAGACGATCTTTGAAAACACATCTCTTAGGCGACTGAAGCGCCTAGTGACTCTTTCGACTTATAGGCGCTATATAAATAAACGTATCTATCTATCTATCTATGGGCCGAACTTGAAAAATTTACTACCGATCTGTGCCTTAAAGTTTACGACAAGCGATCAGAAAATCCAAAATTTCGATGCAGTTTTCCACCAACGTCGTTTTTTGTGTGTTGCCGTTGTTGCGAAATGCAGCAATTTGTGATTTAAAACGGGCTCGTAATGCTCCAATGATTGCTCTATGTCTCTGTGTCATTCCCGGATGGTAAGCTTACAGTTCAATCTGGCATCTAAGCTCTGAGAACAATCCGGGAGAAGGGCGGCTTGAAGTGGCAATGCAGCATTAGGCCCTAATTCCCAGTAAAATTACAGTTTAGTTAAAACGCAAGTTTAAATAATGTTTTAGTTGTTAACTATACGGATAAGCACGTGTTTCTTCAGTTTAGGCTGAAGTAGAATTCATGGCTTCTGTAACCTATAAAGTTGTCATGTATCTCCTGAGCCTTACCCTCCGCTCAGTTCATGATTTCATCTGTCGTGGTGTGTTGGCGTTTCGGAGTCACTCACTGGTGATAATGACCGCAGGATTGTTACAGATTAGTTGTAAAAAGCCTAACTAATGTTTTAGTTGAAACTGAGTTTTAGTCAGGCTAAAAAAGTTAATTTGTTGGCCATCAGCGGTCGTTTCCTACGCCACTGTGATTATGCTGTTATCAATACCGATGACTCATTGTTGTTGTTGTACGCCTGTTTGATGCCTGTCCCTGCCGCAGCAAGCAGGCATGACCGGCCGCGCGGGGTTCTTAGAAATCTTTTGTAGTATTCACCAGGCAGGCGAGTATTGTGCTGATTGGCCGAGATGACCCGTCTTGCTAGCTACCCTCTCCTCCCGCAACCGCCGCGGCGCAGTCCACTGCGGAAAGAGACGCATATTGTTAACCCTTTATAGAACGCACAAAGGTGTCGGCAGCTGTGGAGACAGAAACCGCTACCTGTTGAGAGTTAACAGCAAATGTTGCTTTACAATGTACAATCAGGTCATTGTGTGCGTTCTTTATCACTGCTGGAAGACCGGGGAGGGGGTATTATGCATGCATCTAATTATGCGTTTTGAATACTAAACTAGGCGGGTATATAATTGTCGTCGGTGTTCATTTGAACTCATCGGATATCGCTGTCGGCGAAGACCGTTCATTATACGTCATTGTGTCATTGCATCTCTTGTGACTTCCTATACCCTCGTACCCTCGTACTCTGTTCTCACCAGGTCACTCAGTATTCGCAGCTGTTGCGAGATTTATATATCAAATCAAATTAAATGGCGTTTAATTCAGAGTGGACAAGGTCCATATCATGCAACTGGTATTTTAAAAAAGAGAGAAAAATTTAAGAAGCTGAGAACAAAATATCATAAAATACTGAATAACAAATACTAAAGATAAAAGCTAATGAACTAATGAACTAGAAGCTGAACGTGCGTGATCTAATGAAATGTCTAACAGCACAGCACGATACAACACGATACGATAGGCTGAGAAAGGCCAGCCTAATCTACCAGACGTCACCAAAAAATTTAACTATACACACAGGGGCCCTTACTGAATAGAATATTTATCTAGTATACTAAAACAGCTCCTCCATATATGGCCGCTGCTAATTTCGTTGTAATAACTAACGGAGGGGGGTGCGCGCTTACTGGAACAGCCGATATCGACTAATAGCGTGCCACGTGCTTTCTTTCCGCGAGTTGCGATTGGTTGTAGATTATCGCTAAAAATAGACCGGAACTTGGAGGGGTCCTTATCGGTGGCGACATGGAGATGATACAGCGTGAATAGGAGGTACGGCATCTGGTACTTCGTACAGATCTGTGACTATATACATAATTATGGCCTATAGCAACGCGGGCTACTGTAGCAATCTGATGGCCTCCCTGCACGTCCTGCGAAAATTGCAGGGGGGGAGGTAAAATGTATGTAAAATGTACAGTGTAGACGCTTGCTTACTGAAGCAACAGAGTATTTTAACCATCTGCTGTATACGAAGATTGATGAGGTACATCAGCCTCATTTAGGTGCCGGACACTCACACTGTTGTTGTTGGACATTGTTTTACTACTTGTGCCGTCAGTGGTTGTTACAGAAACATGTGTAAATGTTATATTTTCGTCTTTGTGTCATTAATGATGTGTTTGGTGTATTCTCTGCACAGGCGGCGGGCTCAGAGGACGTGGTAGTGCGATGGGCGGCCCCCGAGGTCCTTCTCGAGTCACGCTACAGCACTAAGTCCGACGTCTGGGCACTCGGTGTCGTCGTCTGGGAGATATTCAGCCAGGCAGCACTTCCGTACTCGTCACTGGTCACAGCCGAGGAGGTGGCCATGTTCGTGATGGGTGGCGGCCGGCTGGACAGACCACCCGGCTGTGCTAGCGACCTGGCCGCTCTGATGCGAAGCTGTTGGCGACGACGACCAGCCGACCGGCCGACTTTTGCCGCCCTGCACGACAAAATCAAGGGAAAGTCCAGCATTTACTATGTTGCCCCGATGCGAGAGAACAGAGCCGTAAGCCGGAAGCCTAGCTCGGCACCGCCGCCGCTGCCACCGCCTCTTGATCGGGTTCGCCATCCGTCAGTTCCAGAGGACCTTCGTCTCGGCGTGGTTCAGCTGCCGTCGCCGTCTGATCGACCGGCCGCCGCCAAACCCAAGCGGCCGGGATCGGCATCGAGCCGTGGTGACCGGCTGCCGGCCGTCGGTCAGGCCGTCTCGCCCGGCTGGGACGCGGCCTCGGTGGTCAGCTCGTCGTCGACGGCCGTGCATGACTCGTCAGCGTACGAGCTCGAAGACTTCAAGCGGACCAGCATTCGCAAAAGTTTTCACGACCTCATTCACAAGCGCAAGAAGAAGACAAAACCGACTTGAACCGTGAAAATGTTAACTTGATTCATCGCCGAACGGCAGGCCCGTAAGAATTCCATGTTGGTAAGAGAGAGTTCTTAATGCACGGAAGTCCGCAGGATCGCGCCCTGGGGCTCGGCCGCAGGCTAGGGGTGAATTGGGGGGTTACATCCTCCCGTAAGGGGTTCGTTCATCTCCCCTGGAAACGTTTTGAAACTGAAACGTCTGCGGGCGCATTTTGACGAATACAAAAGTAGAACAAGCCTGGACAGTGATACTCAGCTGCCAGTGCGTGACCTATAAACCCAGTAAACTAGGTCAGACTGACCTAGTTTTTGGTTTGTGATCAGAGTTCATCAGTAGGTCTGTGCATGCAGGATTACAACGTGTAGCAGTTACGGTTTGTGCCACCCTGGTTAACACACAGGCACACAGACAGACAGCTCTTGACCAGCTGTACTATTAGCTCAGCCAACTGAGCTAAATTCTACAACAACTTGAAACTTGAAAAGGCAATATACTCTGAACAATCTAAAGTTTCAATTTTGCACCACGGTTTGACTTTACTGGAATTTAGGTGGCCTGTTCCGAAACCCCAAGAACTCGCTAGTTATGCGGTCCGAAACAGTCGTACAGACGTTCGCTGGCAGGTGTGAAAACTGCAGGTTGCTGGGTTTGTCGCTGTAAAAGCGCTTAACATCTAATTTGCAGACAATGCGAGTATTTTGTTCAAAATACGTAAGTACCGTAAGTAACTTTCTCCCGGTTTAGCTTGGTCATCTGATGGCGCATGGCGGTGGTACTACCCAGTACTTAAAGGTTAATGGCTTTTCCTGATTTTGTCACATTTCAAGAAGTAATAGGGTAATTAAGTAAAGATTGAACACTTATTCTTTTTTACCAAAAATATTGCTATTGGTGCAGATAATGTTGGAGTTGTTTGGAAACGTACGTACCGGGTGCGTTTTTCTGACTCTCGATGTAAACTGTTACACATCTGCACTGTACGCCAGTTTTCTATACGTCTTTCTGTCACTATTACTTGATTGCTTTGCAACTCGTTTAAAGTCGCCATTTTGATAATGATGAGTTACATGGCATTTTGATCTGGTCAGTGGTAGAGACAGTATAGGCTAGCTAGGACATTTGAGTTAGTCTTTATGTTACTGTTTCTGTTATAGTTAACGATTTTATGATTAGTGTCCTTTATATGATTTTCCGAGACATCGTGTATTGCTCGGTTCGTTTAGTTGTCATATTCTGTCACCTTTAAACAGCTTATATTAATTCATCTGTATATGGTAAATTCATATTATTATCTACTATAGATTCCCTATGTTTCAGTTTTTAAAGCACGTGTGTTGTCTATAAATGTAGAAATTATTGAATTACTTAAAGATTAATTTTTTATACCATACACCTAACTACTATTTTTATGCCTCTTTGCTGTTAAAATAGTTTGTTAATTGACGTGATCTTTTACAAACCGCAAACCTGCTTGTGGGAATTTCACCAAATTCACAATCACAACTTTGGTGTGTTTTCTTGACAAAGACGAACTGATTAGATTTTGCGATCAAAAGGTCAAAGGTCAAAGGTCAAGGTCACAGCGAGAGCACACAGGGTCAAATAAACTATTTGGGAGGCATTTTCTCAGCTAGCCTTGGAATGCATGGTTTAGTGAAACTTGTCATAGTTACTCACTACCAGGTCCACGTGACACTGATGACAGTTTCAAGGTCACGGGTTCAAAAGTCAAGGTCACAGACAACATTTTCGTAAAATGCACTTGTCCGTCGGAGGCATAGTGATCGACAGTTCGCCGTCGAAGATCATCTACTTGCGTTTACCACGTGTTTACTCTATTATTTTCATCTACGACGGACCCTAGTGATTGTTTTAGATGCCGTGAACAAATCTTCTCAGTTAGTGGATTAACAGCGTGATATCGTCATTTTATAGCCATCAGTCTCACTACAGACTATAGCACAACTAGGCAAGGGAGGCAGTTGCCTTCGGGCGACAAGCTGTAGGAGACGCCGTGGTGTCTTCCGAGAAAACTATCCCTGTAGGATTCTGTTAGTTTTTTTAATTATTCCACTTTGATTGTAGCTGGTGCAAGTCGTTTTACACGACTACTTATTTGATCATACGGAAATACAGCCTGAGCCTAACGAGCATAGTCGTAGCCAGGATTTTGGTTGTGGGGTTGTTCTTAGGGGCGTACTCAACGCTAGAGGTAGAAAAAAAAGAAAAAAAAGAAGTGCCAGTATGAACCTTCGTCATTTGTTAGTCGTCAGCCTCTCATATGTGTTACATTAAGTACACAAACTGGCATAGATCGAGAATTCGTTACCTCAGCAAAAAAATTCGCGAATTTTAACGAATTTTCCGAAATTAAAAAAATTCGTAAAAATTCGTAAAAAATTCGTTAAATGCCCGAGTGGGCGTGGC
>Ga0049105_1001256_pt1 | contig 10908 bp, 7 predicted proteins | sample WorMetvaBAHAMAS1_FD_61260 | JGI IMG/M metagenome (GOLD analysis project Ga0049105, IMG submission 61260) | Worm MetaG Olavius vacuus BAHAMAS.1 | ecosystem: Host-associated > Annelida > Digestive system > Unclassified | place: Germany: Marburg | collected 2013-04-09 | reverse complement strand
CAACATGTAACATTTACGTGAAAAGATACAATTTCCGTGTTTTCAGTTTCACAAGGTAGTGTAGAAGCATTAATTAGGTGAGGTGGAAAATTATAGCAACATATGATTGCTTTCTTTCTCCATAACATTTGTGCCAAATATTATAAAAATCCGTCAATGCTTTCTCGAGTTATGGCTAAAAACGTCGGGGATGTTTTTTTTTTGAGACACAGTGTAGATACAGCAATTAACAACTAGAGACCCAGCAACCATTCTCGAAGAAAAAACACTGATCTTATCAAAATTAACAATGTCCACCCTCACACAGTAAATGTTTATTATTACTTATCAATAATAAAAGCTCAGCTATTGCTGAGGTGGCCGTGCAATGTTGCACAACATGAATAGTAAAAAGATGGAGAGGAAGTCAGTTTTTGAAAAAAATTAGGAGAGGCACATGTCTGCAGTCATGAGTCATATAATACTGCAAACTAGAACCTTTGCGTTACATTTTTGTCAGAGACAGTATTGTTCCAACTTCAACCACTTTTATGTTGATCTGCTCCTGGAGTAACAAATTTGGTGAAATAATGCAAAATTATGGTCGGGCTCATTCAAGATCACCAACTTTGGTACCACTTCTGGCGAATGCAACTGCATGTAACAATTCTGGTTAAATTATTCATAGGCACAGGGATTTGACACCAAGCAGGACTGGCAATGTCAATGTCAATAGTAGATTTGTATAGCGCATAATTGCAGATGGTCTATGACTAGGAAGTAAGTTATAGGAACGATTAATGTGTCCGAAATGATGAGGTCACTTCTCAGGCACAACAGTATCTATGGTGGGTGCAATCACGGAATGCAGCGCTTAAAGAGGTGTGTCTTCAGGCGGCTGTGAGAGACAGACAGTAACGGTGAATGTGGACAGATAGATCAACAGTACATCATCATCCATAGTCTTCCATCACAGTCATCATCATCATCATCATCTGTTCCACTGTTCCACTGTTCCACTAGCACGTGGAACAGTCTGCTGCCCATTGTCACTTCAGCCAGCTCACTCCCGTCTTTCAAAAGACAACTGAAAACTTTTCTTTTCCAGAACTCATTTCCTTAGCTTTAGCTCTATCTTAACTGTGTACCGTGTCCTTGAAGGGTTTTTGCTTAATGCCACATTAATCTTCACGTTTAATAATAATAATAATAATAATAATATGTTATCACCATTACCACCGCCGTCATCATCAACACATTCACATGACTTGATATTGTTGTATTAACGTGAAAACAAAGAAACGAACATTGTTAACGTCAATCGAGTGCAAAGCCAGTCAACGATTAACAACAACCCACTCTTTGACATCATTAATTTTGTACGGAACACTCTGGTCCAGGACACCATTCATGGCCGACATCGGCAAATCACTGAAAAAAACACATATGTCAGTTGCTTTGTGAATATTGGCATAAAATATCAACCTCCTTTGTAGTAAACCCAAATGTGACTCCATCTAAAAATATCTGTCTAGATGCTGTTGGATTGTGCAGTGACCAGTGCTTAAAGAAAGGTAAATGTTCTACACTGTGTCCTGAAAAAACATCCACCTTTTTATTTTTCAAATAACTCTGTCAAAAATTAAGCGATTTTAATGATTTTTGGTGTGTTAAATCCTGAGAAAAGACCCAACCTTCCTGTTATTGCTTCCAAGGCCAAACCACTCAAGATGACACTGCAAAGTTAATGTACATGCGCTGTATGTTATTCGGTTGAAAGTTGGGTTAAGTGCATTCTGATTCAATTGCCGCCTATTAACTGAGCCTGCCATCTGTGGGGTCGTATGCTAGCTAAACTGGCTTTAACTCTTATTGGCTCTAAGCATCACGTAGGGGACAAGCTACCACGCAATTGAATTCGCAGTCTCGGCAAAATCTTCTTCTAGACAGCAAAAAGGTCGAGAACTGAGAGCTGGCAGAGTACAAACCTGTTCTGAATGGCGTACAGTCTGTTGGAGAGCTTGGCAAGGAATGCTTGGACGCAGTCGGCATCAGCACTTAACCCAACTTTCAACGCTCTGTGACATGCAACACGACATGATGTTACCAAAACTGTTCTAGACTACGACAGTTAAGTATATGTATATGTTAAGATAAGGTTTAAAGGAAATTGGCATGTCCTGAGCCGAAGTACAAGAAAGCCGTGTGTGTCTTTGACATGGGCTAAAACAAAGACTGAGAAAAGATACATTAATAATAATTATTAATTATTTACAATAAAATCAGCTAACTCCGATCAGTAAAATAGGCCGCTACAACCAAATAAAATCGCTGCTGTTAAAGGCCTCTTTTGAAGACGACTGAACATGACTGTACCTGGTACCAGTTGTAACTGTAGACAGGCAATGTACAGTGCCTCTGCACCATTTATTCTATATTCAGTGTTTACTCCAATCTCTGCACATGTAATAATAATAATAAGGGCACTCAGACGGCGAGGCACATCCGCTCCGGATCGCAATCCACTCCGGAACCAGATGAATTCCAAAATGTAACGGGGGCATCCTTGTCTAAAGATACATCTCCGGTAAAATTTTCACGAAGATCCATTCAGCAGTTTTTACATTATGTTGCTAACAGACAGACAGACAGACAGACGGACAGACAAACAGACAAGTGCCACATAAAACACAACCTCCTTGGCAGAGGAAATGACCAACCTGCAAATGTTCTCGATTGCAGCATCTCTCAGCTCCTCAAAAATGGCACACGCCTTCATCTTCGACCTCTGCCCGCGGACTCCCGGGCTGCCACGTCGGCCAACACCGTTGCTGACAGGGAACGTCGGTACGGGAGCCGTGACGCTGTCCTCAGTTACTGTAACACTGAAGCCCGGCTTTGTATCATGGCGGTCCCCCGACTCGACACACGAAGCCACCGCGCCGCCGGCATGAACGTTCAACTTGGTGAGAATGGGAGACGGCCGGACCAGGAAGTCACTGAGGGCTGATATTGCTGACTGTGCCAGCGCAGGAAACTTGTCCGTCATGTTACCAAGCGTCTACATCCAACGATATTTACATTAACGGTGCTGGCCTGCAATCGAGAAGTTGGGAAATATGATTCTGAGCCATGTCACTTCATGTAGCAAAATTCTGGGCAAGTTGTTCACACCCATATGCCTCCATTACTGCAGCATGCATCCGGAACAACCTACCAAACTACAGCACATCTGCATCATCAATGCCCGTCTTTCACAGATGCCTCGAGACACATCTCTTCAGGTGCTGCATAGTGCTATCGGCAATGACAATTTAACCTCTACACCCTGGCCCTATAAGGCCTGAAAACTGGCTAGGTGGTCTGTGAGAAATATCCGTAAGGCCAGTATACCAGCTTGGCAATGTCTGTGTCTAATTATCTGTAAAGCCAATATATTAGCTTTTTTACTTACTCTGGGTTTACTTTGGCAACTGGAAGTGGGAGCTTAGCATCTATGGTTTGATTTACTGGGAAACTTGGGGTGAAAGGGTTAATGATAACGTATTCTGAATTTAACTTCTGGCTGCCTTAAGTTACAGATGTTATGTGCCAAGAATCAGAATCTGTAAGCCAATGCTTAGAAAGTAAAAATTCTAAGGGCTGCGGCTAGTTGCACGGATGTCATTTAAAAGTTAAGTAACGCTTAAATTCACATTATCCAGTAATATTCATTTGAACACCAAAGAGTTCAAAGAATTCTGATCGTCTTTAATCAAACTGAATGTTTAGTGATAAAAATGCAAAAAATACGTGTCATTATTTAACGATACAAGCATTTTGCGAGCACGTTTTTTTCACGTAACAAAATTAATTCAAGTGGAGCCATAAGAGCTAAGTGGCACTCAGTTGCTTGAAAATTTAATGACGTTTTCGGAACCAACCATCAAACAGTTGCAGCACTTTAAGTAAGTAAATCAGTGATAGGTCAACCTCAATTGATGCAAGCAGAACTAGATGCTGTTCCTTGATCATCCTATACTCCATCTTGTTGTTGACTTTCTCTGCCATCTTAGTGCACAAGAAGTCGGCCTCTACAATTATTACGCCAAGAGATCCGGTTATGACGCTGATGACATTAAATAATAAATAACAGTAAGTGTTCTAAACTCTCAAGAACATCGGTGTTAAAAATAATGAGCTTCTCAGAGAGGCTGTGGGACTAAGACGTTCAAGAACCACTGGGATGGATGATCAGTGATCAAATGATTTAGGCTGAGGACATATGTTAGGGACAGTGGCAGACAGCTGAAATATTTGATAATATGTTTTACTAATGCACTGCGTTGTTGGTCCATACATTTCCAAACTTCATATGACGTTTCATTTAAATGTTCAAACAATAATGATGACCTTTTAGCTTATGTGACAAAACCAACATTACTACTATGTACTACTATTACAACTGTGACGACGCTAACCAGATTCTTCTCGTATTGCCCAGCGCAGAAGCTCAATGCATGAAACAATGCTCTGCATGAGCAACGCCGAAGGATTGAGAAATATCTGATCATTTGACGACTCTTTAGCACTGCGACAACCTGGCACCATCGCTTGTCCAGAGTTGTACATTACTTTCACAAAGTCCTGAACGTCCTTTGCAAATTCGCCCGATAAATCTGCACACCAAGCAAACGAGCCGCGATTTATTTTACGTAACTGTATTTTTCGGTATGAGAAAAAAATAAGCATTTTATCTACAAACATTATAAAATAACAATATGATATAAAGACTACAAACATACAAAGTTGAGTATTGCAGTCAGTGTAGTCTGCAGCCGGTTACCTTCCAACTCAGGAAGTGACTGCAACCTGCCTACAAATTCGATCAATGGAATTCTGTTGACTATACAGTTCATGATCTGTTCATGACCGCATTTAGGCAGCTGATTAGGCAGAGCCCCATCTACATAGTTTGCAAGACATTTGCCCTGATCTCTCTGGAACTGATTTAGTGGAGACGGTATGGACAAAAAGTTGTCACCATCTAATTATGGCATTGATAAACGCCTTAACAAAGTGGATATCAACTGTTTTTTTTTGTAAAATTTTATTCGGCTGTGAACAAGTGACGTATTTCAGCTCATTTTACTACTTGTCTTCCACACAACTGCCACCCACAGAGATTCATGTAAATTACTCACAGAACAATCTCTCAGTAACAATGTCACAGATATTTCCTATTACTGATCCCAACAGACAAATGCACAGAACATTGGGCTGCTGTAAAAAAAACTCCATATAAGGAACTGGGATCAAATGATTTGAATTCTAATGACAAATTCTGACAACATAGATATGATATTATGTTGCACATGCAATATCTGCAGTTAAATTCTCTATGCCTATAAAAATTTAAGATGTTCACAGTGTGCAATAGTTAAGATGTTTGACTTGCAAAGACAAAAGTTCAAATCTTGGCAGTTACACTTTCATGCAATAGGTAAGCCGTTCATACACATATGCCTCTGTCACCAAGCAGTATCATTTGAGACCAGCCAAATGGCAATAATACCTATTCCTATGAGAAATGTGACACACTTTACCTCTACACCTTACAATTTAAATCACATTGCATTAATAACAGTAATTAATTCGTACTACTGAAGCAACTGAGGCATGACGCAGGCTTACGTTTCTGATGCTGGAGAATGTCTCGCAGCATAGAGAACAGCACAACACAGATAGTTTCACTGACTGTTTTGTATGGATTACGTGGCAATGACCGCGAAGTACTGGTATGTGCCTGACAACAAAGACATGATATTATGAGATATGATATTGCCTGTACACAAAAATAACACTGTTTTACAGTTACATTTCCTAACGTGTTCCCAAGCCCTTTAACGACACTGTTTAAATCTAGGTTAGATAGAGATAGAGCAAGGTTTAATGTCCCACCAAACACATTATAGGTTGTATCGGGGAAAGGTTTTACGAGTTAAATGACCCAACCAACAATGTCAAAGTACAGTACTGAAGGAAGATAGGTCCTAAGGATTAGGCTTCAATCCCATCAGGTCCACCCCACTGTGCTTACAATAATACAACAACTATGCAGTATGAAACAAAAACACACAAAATACACACAGATAAACACAAATAAATCTATGCACAGTGAAATGGGTCCAGTGTGACAAAACCCAATCTAGGCCTGGTTCATACAAGCACACAGTAATAACATGGACTTCCACCGACTCTGACATCACGACTCTAGGCTGCGATATTAGAATTACTCCGCCAAAGAGGTCATGTTTTACCCAGCATTTGTGTGTCTATCTGTAAGCCGCTTCACGTTAAAACTACTGATCATACGTCCACGAAAATTTTACACAAGATGTATCTTTAGACAAAGAAAATAACACTGAATGTTGGAAGGCATCTGCGTCTGGATTATGAAAACTAAAGAACTTCGACAATACAACGGCTCTGCTGCACTGTTTATTGTCAAGTCTGCCCGAGTCTGTTAGATCAGCCGAGACTCTTGCTAGTTTTAAGCGCAATCTGAAAACCTATTTGTTCAATATTTCCTTTTAACTGGCTTTTATCGCATATTAACTTCATTAACCTTGTAATGCCTAGACGTCCGTTTTTGTCGTAAGCTGGGAACTAAATTAACCATTCATTCATTCATTCATATTTGTGTAAAACAAGTTGTTAGACAGCATCTAAACACAATGAGATAATAAGGCAAAATGCTAAATTAAAGTTATGAGTTAAAATGTGAAACTAGTTAATAACAGTCTTTATAGAGTAAACAAACAATAAAATTGCAGTCAAACAAATGAGTGTTTTTTCTGTGATAGTTCTCTGTTGTGACGTTTCTTGCGCAAGTTGTAACAATTGTCAGATTTCGATGGTAAAAGACTAGACAGGGGTCTATGTTGAAAAGTGACAAAATATGATGTGCGTATCTCGTAGTTAACTATGTCAGTCTACGAACTTTTTGAACGCCCCACAAACTGGTCTTGGTAGAGGCAAATATTCTCTTCTTGTAATCATCATTGTCATCATCATCATCATTATTATTGCCTGTTACGTAAAAATAAAGTTGGATGTTCGACAAAAGTTACCGACAGCAGACGAACCTTTTAAATGCACATACATATCAAATACACCTACCACAAAGCATTCAATTGCCACTGCATCTAGACGTGTCAGTACGTCGCTGTTTACGATCGTCTTTATCTACAACATGAAACCACAACTAAACATACAGAACCCGAAGAATGCTGCAGCAGAACAGCACAAAAATAACAGATCACAGTACCAAACAAGATGCGCAGCCATCGCAGAGAGACCGCACTGCAGGGTGCGTTATAGGTTTCGCCAAAAGTAGAATACTGGAACTGGGAGACAATATTTTACGGACATTATAGGCTGAAAATTTTTCGAATTCCGTGGAAAAACGCAAAATAGTCTATTATGGCATTCAAGGTCATTCAAGGTCATCGAGGTCGGTACCAATTGAAAGCCCATATGCGACTTCCTATTAGTGATTAATAGCAACTGACATCCTATCTCGTACCGTTTTCGAGTTATCGCAGCTTATTGTTCAAATTTTGGACACTTTGCGTTTTCGAGCCACCCTTTGGGGGCTTAGGGACAACGTACGATGTTCATATTGGGCTTATTGGAAAGCACGTAGTGGACTTCCTATTAATGTTAATTGAACTTTTTTCGCTAGGTATTACGGCTGAGTCGCTACGAGCGAAAAGTGATCGAAAATCGGCGTTTTCGCTCCAACGCGGTCACTTTGATCCCAAATTTCAGGTAGAAGGGGTCGCCCCCACACCAATAATTTTTGCACGGTTAGTTAGGCCAATGAATGCCTTACAACTTTGCCGCTGACATTTTTCACACGAAGAAACTTTGTAGCAGACTTTCTTCAAGCTAAGTGAGATTTTTTTTTACAGAAATCGGCCGTCTTGCGTTTTTGAGACCCCCTTTGGGGGACTTAGGGGCAACGTACGACGATCGTCTTAGGCTTATTGGAAAGCGCGTAGTGGACTTCCTATTAGCGTTAATTGAACTTTTTGTGCTAGGTGTTACGGCTGAGGCGCTACGAGCAATTATCGGTTCAAAATCGGCGATTTTGCTCCAACGGGGGCCGGTTGATCCAAAATTTCAGATAGAAGGGGTCGCCCCCACCAACCATTCTTCTACTCAGTAAACTAGGCTAAATTATCTTTCGTATGGTATGACAATCTGGACAGATCTTTCTTCCGTTTTGTCACAATACACGCGTGTGACAGACAGACGGACAGACAGAATTCTCATCGCTATGCGGCGTCTGCAGTACATGCAGCGCGGTAAAAACTGCAGCAGCCAGTTTCTTATTAATTGCAAAATTTACTGGTCCTGTAAAAGAGCAGGAAAGTTTAAAACCAAAATACACTGCTTTTGAGGATGTAATCTTATTGTTTATTTTGCATTATTTTCTATACTGACTTACACACTAATTACAGTATTTCTTGTTTTCAACTTCAAGCATGTTATTAAACAAAAACATAGTTAAACCGTGCACGGATGTGTGCTGTGGCGCCATCTGGTGAGTGCTTGTGAGGTAAAAAGCCCACCTGATCAGATGTTGGCAATACCTTGGCGCCGTCTGTTTCTGGCAGCCTTTGGACTAAACCTGGTTGTTGTCGCTGTCTTGAGTGGCAGCGTAGGAACTAGCTATATATAGTAGCTGTCCTGCATGAAAGATTGTTGTGAAGGTTGAGCGTTCTGTCTTAACTACAATAAACGAAGATGATATGTTATGTTATGTTATGGTGCTAACCAAAATGAAAGAAGAGCAATACTTACCAGCGTCAGTAACTCATCCAGCTGTGTGCTTGTAAATTCCAGAACTGAGTTATCAGACCCTGAGACGATGCTTTGCGGAAACGATGCTCCAATTCTGTTCAGATAATGCAGCTGAGGCTCCGGATGTTCGTTAATAGTAACTGGCTCGACAACTGCGATGCCAGAATCGATTGGCGACGGCGATCTTTGCCGAGCGGAAACATTCGGCAGCAGATCGACTGTCGGCGGTGGCGGCGACGGACTGGTACTAGAGAGAATTGTCTGTGACATCGTGCGCGGTATTATCGACCGAAATGTGTTAAACGTTCGCCGCTGAGATATAACCTGAGACGAGCGGACAACGGACGGCGTCCGCACAAAGTATGCGTCAGTCGAAGGACCAGACGGCGGGCGAGGAAACAGCGAACTGAGGAGAGAGGAGGTTGATGAGTTGGGTATCCTTCCGATGGATCTCGCCATGCCGAGGAATGATGGAACATTGAACTGCCACAGGGCTACTGCAAACAACAAAACATTAACTTGAATATTAATGCTAATGCTAATGTTAATGAACGGTTTTTATCTCAACTCGAATCTTGTAACATAGTTACGACGGCTGCGCCATGACTATTGTCTCCAGCTGTTTACAAAACTGAGCGGGTTTCAGCGACGGTGACTTCAGAGATGACGAAAGCAAGTTCCAACAAGCAGGTCCAGAAACTGCAAATGCCCGTGAGCCGCAAGCAAGTACGCAACTGCATAAAAAATCATTTAAAATCGAAGCTGTCAAATTTCAATCATTTTGAAGACAATCCTCTCCAGGCATTCAACTGCACTGGTACTGATAATGATGAAGACAATGATGTTGATAATAATAATAATAATAAAATTATTATTAATAATAATTAAAGTGTGTCCAAGGAAAGCACAAGTCCGCATGCAGCTATCTCTCAACGTCAAAAATGCTAACTTTTGTTGCAACCAACCAAGGACACAGCATGCACTGTGCAACTGTGTCAATATCTAGGGTTGTCTAATTCTGCGCCAAAAAATGGAAAATTCTGCACGTGTTACTTGCAAATTCTGCGCAATATTTTCATGAATTCTGCATGTTCTGCACACTCTTTCTAGCCGATTTGTCCCCTTTAAAGTTATCAGTGGCATTGCTTAGTTTTACTTAGCTTGTAGTTTTGTACTGTGTTTTTAGTGTCGTTTTATTTTATTACCTTTTTACACCTAAATGGTTTGCGCTGACTGTGGCAGCCGTCGGTGCTGAACTAAGAGCAATGCTGCTATACTGTTAGTTTTCAAAAGTTATATGAAATGTTTACTATCGTAACAATACAAAAATAGCTCTGAAATTCAAAAGTGAAGGTCAAATGTCCCCAAAACTTAATCATTCTGTGGTTCACCATAACACATTCACACCAAGTCACATTAATCTTTGATACGTAGTTCCTTGGTTTTTCCACGGACAGACACGCAAACACTCTGACTCTGTGATGCGCCCTCGGTCTTCTAGTAGGGGCGCAATACAAGTGCCTCAGTTACAGCTGAGGTTATAGTTACTAATAGATATGACACGACAAATAATGGAGAAGACAAAACAGAAAAACAGAAAACAAAATAATAATAAATAACAAATAATAATGACACTGAGAATAACTGTAATAATAATGACACTGAGAATAACTGTAATAATAATTGCTCAGCTATGGTATCAGGCTAAGAGACGCAGTTGTAATGCTCACTCAAAAGTTCTAGCACGTAATTTATACCATTCGCACAGCTAGGAAAGAATGTGATGCTTACAAGCCTACATTCATTGCCAACACAGCAAAACAAACCCTCACAGCTAGGAAAGAATGCGATGCTTACAGGCCCACATTCATTGCCAACAGAGCAGAACAAACCCTCACAGCTAGGAAAGAATGCGATGCTTACAGGCCCACATTCATTGCCAACAGAGCAGAACAAAAGCTCACAGCTAGGAAAGAATGCGATGCTTACAAGCCTACACTCATTGCCACCAGAGCAAAACAAACGCTCACAGCTAGGAAAGAATGCGATGCTTACAAGCCTACATTCATTGCCAACAGA
>Ga0049105_1001255_pt1 | contig 10913 bp, 6 predicted proteins | sample WorMetvaBAHAMAS1_FD_61260 | JGI IMG/M metagenome (GOLD analysis project Ga0049105, IMG submission 61260) | Worm MetaG Olavius vacuus BAHAMAS.1 | ecosystem: Host-associated > Annelida > Digestive system > Unclassified | place: Germany: Marburg | collected 2013-04-09 | reverse complement strand
TCATATCGGGAACGATTTTTACAGGTCATATGACCAAACCAACAGTGTCAAAGCACTGAAGGAAACCAGTTGGTCTTTCAGAGAGGCTTGAATCCCACCAGCAAAGTCACATCATTGGGGCAAGCATATGTAAAGCTTAAACAGGTAATTCAAGACAATAAGAGGAATTTACTTTGGTAATGACCGCATGTCACAGGCATTTGTTAAGTCTATCACAAAAACTAAAGCCATTAAATACTTTGGCAGCACTGAAGAATGAACAGACACAATGACTATAGTACTGTTGACAATGGACACGCATGTTAGAATGGATCCAGAAAGACTCACATCTGCCTTCGTGGTAGAGTTCACGGACAAAGAAGCAGATGGTGACAATGGAATTGATGGACATTATCAAGAGTAACTGCAGTAAGAGGAACAGGAGATCGGTAGAGGTAGCTCGAACAATACCAGAAGGTGCAGTACTCTACGAACATGCTGAGGCAATACGAGCATGCTTAGCACTGATATAACACTAAACAAGAAATTAAGATTACAGCCAAAATATGCAGCTATGTGTTTATGACTGAACACTTTATAAAAAAAAAGATTATAACAATAACACATCATTAGTAAAATCACATAAATGGCCAAAAATAAAAACAATTCCAACCTAACAATTAGAGAGCGAAGCAGCAATTGCTTCTGTAACTGAGAAAGTATTAGTTGCAGACCTGCCGAATGACAATGTACCATAGCAATCAGATCATGCGCACATCCAACTATTTCCATGACCTGCCGAATGACAATGTACCATAGCAATCAGATCACGCGCACATCCAACTATTTCCATGATCTGCCGAATGACAATACCTGCCGAATGACAATGTACCATAGCAATCAGATCACGCGCACATCCAACTATTTCCATGACCTGCCGAATGACAATGTACCATAGCAATCAGATCACGCGCACATCCAACTATTTCCATGACCTGCAGAATTTTGCACAATACTGCAGAACTGGTAGCGTGCTCTGGAATATAGTTTAATTCATGCCAGCAGTGAGACAACTTGAGTTACAGTGCACTGAATGTAGTACTCATAAAAGCTGTCAGCCGACTGCAAATGCTGTTGCAAAACAAAGAAAAGTAAGATCTCTAAGCTAAACTGGATCAGACAACAGCTATGACTGAATTTCGTTTTCCAGACCTAGAAATCACACTGAAAGACAGTCAGTTTCTGGAGCAGATCTAGAATATTGGGAAGCTGGATTTAACTGTGCCCCAAGATCTCACAACTGGGAACCCAAAAGCAAAAGCTAGAGCAAGTTGCCAAAACTGTATCACTGTTTCATCAAAATCAAGATTCTGCCTACTTTATCCCAAAATAAAAAAGTACATAAACATACATAATTTGAATGAATAAATAACTAATCACTCAACTTTCACAGAGATGCAAAACAGATGTCACAGCTGTGAGTGGATGCAGAACGTAACTATGTCCTTTGTTTATGACTGTATAGCATCAACTCAATGGAGGTTTACACCCTCAACCTTCCTCTAGAGCTGACCCAGTTTAGTGCATCTATGACGAAGGTAGCATAGTGACACTATCGGCGGGCATTGGACTTGCGATTTATATGTCACGGGTTTGAGTCCTGCCTCGGCACCATATTGCGCAGTGGCCTTAGGCAAGCTACTTACACCTGTGTGCCTCTGTCAAGCAGTATAACTTGGTACCTGTCAAAGGGCGGTGACGCTCTGAGGCTGGGAAGGTGACCGTAGGTCTTGCGATGCACTGACATGTGTCACAGACTTTGTGGTTTATCCACCTACGGGCTCAAGGCTCATGTAAGGGAAATGAGCAACTTTGGGCATGGCCATTCTTTACTTTTTATGACATTTGACAAAGATAGCTGTGGAAAGTGCAACAGCAGCCAACGGAAATGTCACTTTTGACAGCTGAAAATGAACAACCCCATCACACTTCAGCACAGATGCAGCATGCATAAAACACTGTGCATGCTTGCACAGAACGGACACATAACTTATGCTTGCTTTCTTCTACACAGACACACATATCACACGGCTACATGCAAACAAATAAACTGGAATTTATATACAGTTAGTTGACTAACGTTGACTAAACCATCATCAGCAGTACCTACACCCATGCACAGCGGCTAAATACTTCAAACACAAAAACAACAAACATTCCTGCGAATTATATTACATCCACAGCACTGACAAACTGGCACTGTAATGCCCATGTAGTCTGCTGAACCCAAACTGCACAATATCTTAGTAACTCAGTGACTGAGTTGAGTTGAAGATTCCACTCAACAGATAATGGTCATTTCAGAGACGGCCTTTCAATGCATCAACTGCATGGTACCAACATTGTTTCAGTAATAAGTGATGAGGTTTCTCAGACGGCAACAGAAATCCTCGGTAGACCAGACTGCAGTCCGAGTATGAAGCACTCATTAACAAATGAATAAAAACTGATAATCATAGAAGGTAAACAAGTCGTGAAAACCTATCCCAAATAAGAACCCGCTTAATCATCATGCAACTCTTCTGTAGCTACAAACATCAAGAAACCATTACTCAGCAATTACAGTGATTGGTACACTAACACATTTGGTACATCAAGGACAGACTGGGCGAGTGGGCAGAAAGTCCCCTCTTCATGGTACCAAATATAGGGGTAACAACCCTCTTTCAGATGGGTGTACCTAGTCTATATTATCAGTTATAGGGTACAAACTGCTGAGACTACAACACAAGTATCTGTTTACGAAATACTGCCAAAGTGATGTTGCTATTTGTTAAAAAGCACTGAAACATGGTAGGCCACTTTAGGCCATTATAAATAACTTTAATGTAACGTAATGTAATGTAAAGGCAGAAGACTGTGAAGCTAACTCAATAATGAATACAATGTTAGCACACAAAACTAATACTCCATAAGCCTACATCACAACGTTGCATAACTCCATCAAATGTCGCAATAATAAAGTGTCATGACACACACATCGCTTACTTGAAACCAAGACATTAATGATTGCTGCCAAAAAAACTATATGCTGCAGTAAATTTAACAGATCACTTTAATACAACTATCAATGACTGATATTGTTAAAAGCACCAAAGTGGTCTCGACAATCTTTAAAAAATCTTCAAAAATCCCGGCACAGGCAGAGGTCACACTTGCGGACCACGGAGTGCAGCTAAATGAAGAGAAAGCTAACGAAACAGAACATTGCAATAAATAAAACCAGCGATGATCGTTGCATGATGAGAACGAGCAACCACTACTGACGGCCTGCAACTTGAAAGTTGCAAACAGTGCAATGATTGCGAAACAAAACAACGCAGAGATCACGGATGTCCTGAAGTCACTTCACTTTGACAGTTCGGCAGAACAGTTCGGGAAGACGACGACGCTTGCTGACTCTCTGCTATGAAGAGCTCAAATGCCGCAGCAGTCTCCGAGTCCATAATATCATCACCGGCCCAGTACTCAGTACTACACACCAAATGCACGTCAAATTCAGCTGTAATCTTAACCTATTTAAAAGTCAAAAATTACGCTATTAACAAAAATATTTTGCACTGTAATGTCGACCTATTCAAAAGTCAAAAATTATTTTTATTAACAACAATATTTTGCATACTAACATAAAACATTAAATGTTATAAACACGTAGCTCTGAGATATAACTAGATAAATTACACAAAATACTCAAATAAATAACCATATGTTGCAACAGTTAAATCTTATAAGAAACCAGCAAAAATGACCATAGGTTGCCAACACTATTGAAGTAGTCAACATACATACTAGTACACACTCTAGTTTAAGTAAATCTCGCATAAAACAGCAATCAACTCATTTAACCTCTCCGGCAATACGATTATAACTAGGTTTCTGTTACAAAAGAAGTGCATAACAGAAGGGTTTAAAACTTGCATTATGACGTCTGCATCAGCAGATCCCTTGTTACTTTGGTCATCGGCTAATGACAATCTTATAAACGATGACAATCTTATAAACGATCATACAGTATAACATCAACATATAGCAGCCTGAACATCATGACACAAGATATAGTGTCATTAGATCTATGTTGCAGGGCAGACATGGACCACGGCTAATTGATATGCCACCACAAATGGTCAGTTTATGACTCTCCATGGTGCAACTCAACTATAACCACCCCACTGTGGCCATCTGTTTCCGAGTCCATATTCCCAGTAGGACGCGGGATTACTGGTGATGGTCTGGAGTAGTGGTAGTGCATTGGTCTTGATCAACAAAGTTAACCTACGTCGGGCACGATTAGTACTGGGATGGTTGACCATGACAGGGTTCAATTCCCGGTGCCAGATATTTATCTCGGTATGCAACCAGCCACCCAGGCTAACTCAGCCTTCCATCCCTCCAGGGTCGGTAAATGAAGACCAGCTTTGGCTGGCAAGGAAAAGGCAGGTACGGTTCATTCCATTAGCAGACGAACGCCGGGTGTGCAGGTAAAACTGTGAGATTCCTTGAAAATGCGTGCCATACCTGAGCACCTTAGAGGTTGGATTGGATTGAGTACGGTTTAACGTCCCACCAAACACATTATAGGTAGTATTGGGGACGAGTTTTTACGGGTCAATGACCCAACCAACAGTGTCAAAGCACTGAAGGAAGATAGGTCCAAGGGATTAGGCTTCAATCCCATCAGGTCCACCCCACTGTGCTCACAATAATACAACAACTATAGCAATATAAAACAAAAACACACAAAATACAAACACATAAACACAAAAGAATCTATGCACAGTGAAATGGGCCCAGTGTGACACCCAGAGATGTGTTCATGATGACGTGCTATACAAATCTTTCTGCATCCTAGCTCTACCCAGTGCCACACTTGCGAGTTGATCACTGCTAGGGGGTCAACATAATAATAAAGAACATCTGAGCAGAAAACACATACTGGGCGCCTTCTGGTGACAGCTGGTCATCACTGTCTGTCAGATTGTTTAAAAAGTCAAACTCGTCACAGAGAGCATCGTCGTCGAAAAGATATGTATTGTCACTCGAACGTGACGCCTGCAATGAAACACAAAAAGCCAAATTCCACCTAATAGTGTTGTTTAACAAACGTTAACAGATCTAAATTACAGCCATTATATCGCAACTATTAAACAATTAAATTGAGATATGGTGCTTCTAAAGTTACAACCTTATGGCATGGTAAAAATATACATCATGACAATGATGACTACAATGATTATTATTAAGCAGTCACTGTCAGTCGACAAAACTGAGTCCATACTTATGCAATGTGCAAATATCAGCTCACCTCATTTGACAATAAAAATGTAAGTATTTATCATTCTTTAGTCGCACTTGTTCTAAAATATTCAAACAAAACTCGACAGTGCTGACTGAGGGATATGCAAAATACACTGTGTCCCCAAAAAATGTGCCACACTCTTGTGACGATATTTTGTCAAATCTTAACTGATTTTCAAAAGTCTTTCACTGCTGGAAAGTATATTAAATTTCCTACAAAGCAATGTGTAACTTTACCCACCACACTTAAAAGTTGTTGCCACACTAGTCCACTATCTGGAGAAAGTTAAATGTTCAAATTTGATGCATTTTTTGCATATTAAACTGTTCCAATAAAAGAGGCAGCTACCAAACTCATGGTGATAAGTCATAACAACTCAGCTGATTATCAAATGATCATGAACCGTTCTGTGAGTCTGCGGCGTATCTTAATTGACTCAGAACCAGATCGTTAACCAGGTCAACATTTTCTTTAGTGTGAATACTTCGTGGTCCGCCGCTATCCGCAAGTTGGTTGACTTCACCGAAATACTAAACAGGAGCAGAAAAGAGATTAAATCAATTCATGACTAATACTTACAGCCATGACGGAAGTATCGGCAACGTTTCTACCCCAGTTTGTCGACCTCAGCGCCAACACATTGGACAATATCACCGACAAGTGTCTGTATTGAAAAATTGTAGTATTAAATTTGTTATAACACCATTACATTACTAACAACCCAACTAGAGACATATATGAGAGAAAATAACAAATGTATGAGTGACTGGTGCCACAGTACACAGAAAACAAAACAATTCCGTCCCAATGCCACATTATCAAAATGTATGCCTCTGCCATTATAGGTTAACTGGTCTGGTCATGACCTTGACCTTTGACCTTGAAAACCTTTTCAGCAATTCCCACTACGTGAAAGTGGTTGAATATACAGAAATACTTTCTATGACACCAACCAAAGGGTGGTGATGCCTTGTGGCTGAGGAGTAAAGGTAGGTATGGTTCCTGTGTGGGTGGCAGGTAAAACTGTGTGATCCCCTTGTTACACGACGCCATATCTGAGCGCTTTCGAGATAAGGAGCTTATAATAAAGCGCTACATAAATTCGCCTTCTTTACTTTACTTTACAACATGTGTTAACAGATGGACATGGGACAACCCAAAAACACAATGCCTTCATCACCTATTGTTGGTGGTCAACAGAAAAAGAAAAGAAAAAAAGAAGCGAGTACTTGAACGCCACAGTCTCGACATGAAAGCAGCTGTATTTACAAATAACATATGAAATATGTCCCTGATGTGTGTCAGTCACAGGCAATGATGCTGGCAGATGAACAAACACAAAGTGCGGCACAGCAGACCTCCAGTTTGTTACACGATCATGGTGCAATGCAAATCCAACATCAGTGGAGCAATGTTGGTACTGTGGACTACTGCTACTGCAGACATCAGTTTTGTAGCAAAGTACCGGCTCCACAATTACTGCCGTTTGATGAAATCAGTACTCTACCTGTAACTGACATAACTATGACGTCTGACTCATCACAATACACAGAAACAAGTGGACCTAAAACATGCTGTAAAGCTCAACATCTAGAAAGTCAAAATATGCATGTCTCTCACAGAACTATCTTTTCAAGCCAGTTTCACTTAATACTCTGGGCTCAACTGCCCTATCTTCTGTCCATTCACATTGTGGGATTGGCAGCAACTGGTGATGTTCACAACACAGCTTCTTGTTTCAGTATCTGTCCATCGCCACGCAACGTCATTGTCACATACGAGTCACTTGCTGCTCTCCACCTCAAGCAGAACTCCTCGCCATTCCTCCTTTTTACATTTTTTAAGCACATCTTAAGGCAAAAAAAGGTAACACAATGACATTTACACATAATTTTCAATGTTACATGTAACGATATTTTCCAGCTGCAGACAATGCACTGTGAACATTTCCACAATGAAAGAGTATTGCGAGTAAAGTTCTGACCGTGGTGTCAGTGGATCACATGTGATATTGTGAATCTGCGCGCAGAGCGCATCCATCACCGGTACCGCTTGCTCCAACACAGGTCCTGACAACTAACAGCATCAAACAACCATCGTCATCATCATCGTCATCATCATTATGCTTAACTTCTATCTTGCACCGTTTCCAAGTTATGGCTGATTATTGCATTATTGATCAAATTTTCACCAGCGAGCGGGGAGTGCCTCGCTTTAACACTCTCGCTATGGGTGATCCCCTGTAAATATCACTAAAAACTGGATTCTGTAACATACATTTCTGTCGTAGAAAGTATTTCTGTATCTTCAACCACTTTCACGTAATCCGCCTGGAAATCTACCGAATTCGGTGAAACTACGCAGCAGTTACAATACAAAATCCACTGTCAAAATCATACAAGGTCACTGATTTTTGCACCAATCAAAAGCTCATATGTGACATTCTAATAGTCATTAATAGTAACTTACCTCCTATCTTGCACCGTTTCCGAGATATAGCCTTCGACAAGTCCAAAATCGCTATATTTGGCTTCCCCTCTTTCATTTAACATCCTGACGGAGGGGTTCCCCTGGGACGATCTCAGTGAAATTTTCCGTGAATGTCAATGGATGGCCAAGGTACCAAATGGCGTAGAAACATTGCTGAAAATTTCAGTCGCCTGAGTAGGGCACACGAACATTACAGACGACAGACAAACAGACGGGTGACGACATATAATGGATAACAAATACTACAGTTGATGGTAAAAACAAGCATCTTTGATAAAATCAATAATGTTTCGATTGTCGACGCTTTCAAAAATTGTTTTTCAAAGAAGAAGCAGTGAAGTCCTGTAGGTCTGGACGATCCAGAAGTATATGCTTCACTGTCACACGATTCACATGTTCGTTGGTCCTCTCCAGATAAGATAAGAGTGTGTCAAGCAAGAGCAACGAATTTTCAATCGATTAATAATTACTGCCTCAAGATGTGAAGTGAGGTTATTGTGGCACGATGTGTCAACAACTGGGTAGATCGCACAAAGTTTGTTCTTTGCAGCGGTATTCCAAATGTCTTGTCATTCCTCAACACAGAACTTAGAAACACGAGGTATAAGCTCACAAGCTGGTAGTTTCATGCTGGTAACAGGCAAGTAGAGAGCAGCCTTAGCTGCAGTGTCGGCTCTCTCATTGCCCGGAATGTTTACGTGGCTACTTTACAAGTTAGTGAAAAAACTATTCACGTGAGGTGGAAAGCACTGATATCCTTTTGTGGCAAATTTATTCAGGACACTATACAGCAAATTTTATCAGAATTATGAGAGTTTTACAGAAGACACAACAAAACATTTTGGCATACTTTTCATTGGAACACATTAGTGGAATTCTCAGAATGTTCACAACTTTCAAGTTTTACAATGTAGTGTAGAGACACTATTCAGGTAAGTTGGAAAACATTGCACAATGTGTGTATAAGTATCCTCAGCGACATGAACAACAGTAATTATGAAAATCGGTCAATTTTTGATGGAGTTATTAAAAAATAAAAAAGGCGATGTTTTTATGGACCACAGTGTAGATTTTAGCTACTCAAAAGTACTACAGTACATTTAGCACTTACATGTAGTGCTGTATTTTACCTGAAAAGGTTAAAAATGAGAAGTCAAGCTCATGTTTTTTAACATTTTCAACTTCATTTGAACACAAAAACACCATATTTGCTTTCAGAAAGAACATGCTGCACGCACATACAGGCACAGACCTTCAATATCTGTACAATAGTTCTGACCGACTCATCAGACCGAAAGTTCAGCAGAGTATTGATGAGATTTGCCACAAGCTGTGCTAACTCGGACACATATGCCTGGCCGGACCGCACGTCCTACAATCACATGTTCACTGGCTGGCCAGCTGAATCAAAAGTACACACTGCATGTTATGAACCACATCTATTCTATGTTAAGTACTATACATGGTGCATTAAAACAGACTGATAAAGATGAAACAGTTAAGCTGTTTTATGACCCACTCAACACATTGGACATCATGTCCACAGACGAGGAGAACGGCCGCCAGTGTCTTGTGCCAATTCACTTCCAATCTGAGTTGGGCAGCTTCTTTCTAAAAGAACCTCGTGAACAGGAACAAGATGTTCAAACAGCTCAAGAAGGAAAACGTCATCCACGTAGTCAAAATCTGGTAGTATATGTTGCTTGAAGGTGATGCCATTCATCTCCCTTCCAACTGCCCTTTTACACCGTCGTACCAGTTCATACCAGAAACAAAGGCATCCTGGCGAACTACTGAAGCAATGGAGATCGGAGAACCACTGACTCTGTTGGTTATCAACACATACACAGCTGACTAAATTAATAGATAACATCCAGATAAGTTATATTAACTTCCGTAGCATACAATGTCTGGCCAGTAAGAGCTGCAGAGCCAGACAATGAACAGAGACAATAAATGATGTGACAAAAAACCAACCTTCATATTGACCAGCAATTCTCCAAGATACAGCGTAAACCCGACAACATGTGGCAAGTTACTAACTGACAATGCAGTCTGCAGGAAACTGAACTCATTCCGACACCTACAGCATTGCAACACCTCCACTTAACTACAGCATGCATGTAACTCAGAATAAATCTTTAAAAAAACTGCAGTTTGTATGTTGATGGCGACATATGGTTACACCTCCAAAAAGCAAAAACTGTAACTGTAACTGTAACTGAGGCACTTGTATTGTGCCCCCTACTAGAAGACCGAGGGCGCATCACAGAGTCAATCTGTATCTTGGTGCCCGGAGACAGAATGAAACAGAAATGTTTCAAAATGCAAAAATAATGAAGGGTGACAGTACCAACCCCCACACTGCATAATGTCAATGTATTGTGGAGTAACGTCACCTTTTATGATTTTGCTGACTGCATAATACACACAGGTAGTGATGGCATGATACAGCCATAAGGGACACGATACGATACGATATCACACAAAATATCGCGATACGATAAGATACGATCCGAAAGTGCTTCACCATATGTAAGAACCGCAAACTACAGGTGCACGTACAGCAGCAACAGGCAACAGCACATAACACTGGAGCACAGTCGTTCTGCCTATCAACACTATCGCCGCTGCAGGTGCCTTGATACTGGCCGAAAAGCGGGCGGCCGGTTTCTTTGAAGTCCAGGGTCATTCAGCAGGGCTACTGTGAGTGCTGGCCGCCAAACAATAGCAGCTGTGGAGACTCTCCACAGCTGCTATTGTTTGGTGGCCACACGGCCGGCGGGCGGTCACACGGCTAAATATATTTAGTGATTAATCAATCACTAAATATTTGAGCCCTGCGACCGCCTTCACAGTCAACACATCGACCCACCCGATAGGCCAGGCAATTACTGCCAGTTAGTGTCACTTTGCCTGCTCCCGCCAAGCTGCACGAAGACTCCTTTGTCGATGTCGCCGACGGCATTTACCGCAACTGAGAGTTGTGCGGAGTATCGGGAATATCGACTTCGTTTGAGAGGTAATTATCGCGATAAAGATATGCCACGATACGACCTCAATATCGCGATATTCGATACGATACGAT
>Ga0049105_1001254_pt1 | contig 10914 bp, 5 predicted proteins | sample WorMetvaBAHAMAS1_FD_61260 | JGI IMG/M metagenome (GOLD analysis project Ga0049105, IMG submission 61260) | Worm MetaG Olavius vacuus BAHAMAS.1 | ecosystem: Host-associated > Annelida > Digestive system > Unclassified | place: Germany: Marburg | collected 2013-04-09 | reverse complement strand
AGCAAACACTGATATAGTCAATCTGGGAAGGAGTGTGAGAACAGTTCAGTCTTCAGGCGACGTCGAAAAACTGTGAGTGACTCAGAGGACTGCACGGACGGTGTCAAGGTGTTCCACGCCCGAGCTGCGTGGCGTGGAACACCTAGAATGAAGATTGATATTTTACAGCTAATATAAAATAAAGTCTCAAAATAGGTCTTTGTGAAATGGTTAGTTTTTTGGCAGACTGCTTGGCTGTGGTACTGTCAGTTGTGACATACAAAGACGGGAAGTAATGACCTTATGGCGAGATAGATGCAATAATTTTATATCTGTTGAATGTTTTTGCACCTGTATAGACTCGTATGATCAGACTGATGCTATAACTCAGAGCCCAGCTGTGACTGCGCATGTTGAGGTGGATCGTAATTTCATTCAGACTGACAACCCAGAGCAGTCACCAAGCTACGCGGACTTTCTGATCGCCTATCCAACTCAGAGTTGTAAGTTGAACTTTGATGAATGAATATTTGACCAGAGCTAATGAGTTGTGTGAGGAGTTTTCTTGTTGTGTTGTACTGTATCTGTAGCCTGGCATGATGGCTTAACAGTACATCATAGGTCTGGTTTCACTTCATGTCTGGTTGGATAATTTGTGTCACGATTATTAGTATAAATACTCTGAGATTAATATCTGGGACAGCTACATATCTTAGTAGACATTCTCCTCTGTGCCTCACTAGATGAATTTCAATACCTTGGATTTTGTGTGCTAAATTTCCCAGTTTCTCGTCATTGATATAGATGTATTCTGAGAAGGGTTTGTGTGCAAATAAGATATAACATGCTGGATGGGCCATTATGTACACGTGAACTGTAATTTCAGGTGTCTGTCAAATTTTGCTTTTGCTGTTTGCTGTGTGTGAACAGCATTTCGATCATTTCGGCACACTGAGATTGGAACGTGGTACATCAATGCACTTGTCCGAGTGTTCATGGAGGATGCTTGCCATTTGGACGTGTGCGCCATGTTGAACAAGGTATTTTTCTGTGTTCTGTGTCGGCATAAAATAGCATGTCGTTGTGATTAGGATATATGTGTGTTACGCTGTTGGTCTTGCATCAGGAAAATATTTACCTGCTTCGTAAAAAGTTCAACACAGCTAAAGCTATCTCCCAGTGTTCCATAGGAGGAGTGTTGACAAGGAAAGTTAACAAAAAATTAAGATCGGCTTTACTGTTATAGTTTGCTGTCATGTTTCTTGTTTGTTTGTTATGTCATAGAATCATTGCAGCTTGATAGACTCAATATTCTGTTGGCCATCATTGTATGACACTGCAATCACATATAAGTGAAATTATGTTCTGTTTCTTGAAATTTTAATTTTTTGTCATTCTTTATCCTGCCTTGAAACTTGCATATTTGACAGTGTCTTTCCAAGTAAGCAGCCCATGGGCTATGATGCTTAGCTGGCAGCCGGGGAATTGTCTGGAGAGAATTTTCCATGAGGGAATGTTTGGAGTGCAGTTGTCCCGGGAAATGTCCGGGAGATTTTCTGGGGAATGTCCGGGAGAAAAAGTTAACACAGACAGACACATACAGACAGCTTTTGACCAGTTGTACTACTAGCTCAGCCAGCTGAGGTAAAATGATATTGGAATAGTTTTTTGCTCCAAATTATACATAGTGAAGGGCCCTAAATTAAAAGTCACATCCTACTGATAGAGCTATACTAGAAGTGTTGTCATTACTGTTGCTATCAAGTGTGAACACAAAACTGTTGACACCGTCTAAAAATGAAGTGTGAAAGTTGTGCCACCATGACATTGATGATGTATTGAGTGATGAGCATTAAGTTGCTTTTCTACTGTAAAATTTCATCGAGTAAGAATGTTATACGCAGAACTTTGATGTATCTGCCTGGTGTATCTGATTACATGTTTTTGTGCGCTAAGTATGGTGTTAGGCCTACTTCAACCCGAGACGGTATAAAAGATGCACTGACACACGCGTTTATGGCGTTGTTGAGTGCATATTTGTAGTTTTTGTCGTGTATGATTTTTATGTGTTTTGTATGCTTGTATATATTGCTATGCTGCTTTAGTGGCATAATAAATAAGTAACAGTTACTGTTAGATAGATGAAATGAGCTTGTATCCAGCTGGAGGTCACAGACCTAAGATGATGATGATGACGACACTGATCATGGTGGTAACAGTGATAATGATGCTGTTATACAGGTGAATGAGCTAGTGTCGAGCTGGAGGTCGCAGACCTACGACCAGCATACGAGTAACAAAACACAAGTTGCCGAGTACAGAAGCAGTTTCCGCAAAGCACAGTTCTTCTTCTTTCCAGGCATCATCGAGTGACTGAAATCTTCCAGATGTGATACATACCTGGATTCAGTGTGATGGCCAACATCATTGAAATGTTTACTTTCATACTACTTCAACTCGTAGCCACTGGCTGGATATTACGTGTACGCATATGGCCGCCGTGTATCAATCACTGTCAGCAACAGACGTGTTATGCATTTGTATGCAGGGTTCATACGCACCCTAGAAAGTGCTTGAATTTGAAACCTGAAATTTTCAGACCTGAAAAGTCCTTGAAACGGATCAGAGTCCTGTACAGTCCTGAAATTCAGACTTGTGAGTGCAGAAATTTTTTTTACAATTGTTATTTGACTTGGAAGAAAAAGTGTTAATTCAATCAGTTCATGGGTCAGTTGTTCAAAGAACAGTACAGCATGCCGTCGTACGGATAGTTTTTACAGTAAATGTGTGGTTTGTTAACTCGTATTTGCAGTGATTGCAGTTCTTGAAAACCCTTGAAAAGTGGTTTATGGATAATTGGAAAGCCCTTGAAATTAGCCATTTTACGTGGAAAATCCTTGAAAACAATGATATAGGATAAGTGCTAAGCACTTTATATGAATCCTGTGTATGAGTGCTTGTTTAATTAAGTGATAGCAGTTAACCTGTGCCTGATTTTGTACATAATTGTTTGTGTTGATGTCATAATATGCATGTTGTAAATTTAGTCAGATTGTGGAGAGTGTGGATTGAAGAAGGCAACTTTAGTAAGTCACTTCCACATGATTGTTAAACAATCAACAATATCTCCTTTGCTTAAGAAACCAACTCTGTTAAGGATGTGAAGGAGTTCTAATTCAGATTTGACAGTGTTTGAACTTCTAACACATTGGGCAGATTCAGAATTAGGTTAATCTTTTACATGTGCCTCTTACAACCAAGGCTGTAGGTCGCAAAGCATTCAGGTTCGCAGCTCCTGCAGTTTGGAACTGTATTCCACAAAACATTAGGCTATCGTCATCAGTTGGCTCCAGTTGGCAGTCTCAAAACTCATCTCTTCTCTCCTTGACTAGTTGTGTTCCACACGTGGCTACACCAGCACTTCTGATTCGAGCTATCTTGAATATGTGCGCTATACAAATTGTATAATAATAATGATGTTTTTAACACATTTTTATCGAATGCGAATTTGTAGAAAAATCACTGTTATCATGTAAAGTGTCTCATTTCATATGTAGAAATGAAAAGTTTTTGATAACAATAACAAATCATGTCTTGTGACACAAGCTTCTCGTTTTTCATCCTGTGAATGCGGTCAGCCCAGTGCGAGGTGTTATCGGTTTATTTGGTCCCAGTCATTGATTAGATAGAGCACAACAGTCACTTACTACCACTGTTAACATTTTGTTTACGTTGTACAGTTGAGCATTCACATTCAAATGCATTTCTAATTTGAACTTCGCATTTTGTGAATGCAAATTTAGATCAGCTGCATCAGATCTCTAAACTCTGTAATTTCATGCTGCTTTGTGTCTAACATCTTTGAGTACAGCTGAGCGAGGATATAGCTGTCTGGCTGTGTAACAGATTTCCCAAAGTCTACGCTTACATAATTGGGCTCTAGTTCCACCATTGCACCCACCAATGATGTTGCCACATTGCATCCAGTCGAGCTTGACAGTGCAGTGCATGTAGTAGGACACAAGGTGTGCACAGCATTCTGTCTTGGACAACTCTGGTTATAAACTTCATGTCTGTTAGGTATAACAAAAAATTTGCCATTATGATTATTACGCAATCTATTTATTACAGTCTTACAGTTAAGCAGCTGAGAAATTATGTATGTACCAGTAGCAGCCAAGACGGATGACGCAGTAACGCCTTGCGGCTAGGGAATAGGCAGATATGGTTCATGAGTGGGTGGCAAAATAAAACTGTGTGATCCCCTTGTTACCCATGGGCCATACCTAAGCGCTTTGGAGATCTTGCATAATAAAAAGTGCTATATAAATTTACCTTCATGCCACAGTACACTTTGGTTTTACACAAGCAGTTAAGATGCTAATCGTGTTTAGTGTTACGAGAGTGCTGCAGTTTTGTTATGTCGGTGTTCAGTTCGTAATATACGATGTTTGTAGAACTTTCAGCTGTTATTTCCAAAGTGTACAACGAATTTTAAAGTTGTGAATACTGAATATGTTAAAGTTGAAATCTTATGATCTAGTTACATGTTGTGTTGACACGTAAGATCATGTCTTGGTTTGTCTGTTAGTGCTCATATTGCTTACTGTTAAGTTATTTCATTTCTGTACTGATGCTGATTCTGTTGGTGCACATCGTGTCTTGACATCACTCTGTTGCAATGAACTACCTTGTCGTATTTATATGAAGAGTAAGTTTCATTTTTACTTTGCAAGTTGATTTACACAGCTTTCAGAAAATGATGTCAGCATACTAAAAACTTCCTATGGGCATCTCACCCTCAGTGGGCGTCTTGTACCACCTTACCATACATGTCGGCTGTGCCCCTGCATTTTAGTGTATGGAAAGTGGGAGGGAGAAGGGCAAGTATATAGGCCTGCCAGAATTCTGGGGCATAGGTTCCTCTGCCCAACCCCCATACAAATGCCAATATGCATATCTGGTTCGGTTAATGATGTATGGCGAACTCGTAAACATCTTGAATAATCATATTTTTTTCAGTTATGAAGCTTGATTACTTGGTTCTCTAAATGTGTGAATAATAATAATGAGTAATTGTGATTTGCATTTTCAAGACCCTTGCATTTACCAATAATATGTCAAGTATTTTGTTAAAACCAAAACGGCCTTGTTACAGTGATCAATGAATGCAGTTGTGATGTATACATTTGTGCCTTGATGTGTAACAATAAATGTTTCACAATGTCTCATCAGTCTAGTTATTATCATGGTTCATGTCCAGATGTCAAAATCAAATTCAAGGACTTTCAAGGACCATACACCAAACACAGGAGAACTACACTAACCAAAAACAGCACTTGTAAACTGAACCTGTTTAGAATGCTTATAAGACAATTTACCAATTTAACACCTTCAACTATTAACAAAAAATGGAGTCATCAGAAATAGTTACCAGATCAGAGGCGCTGGAAGCAAATTGAAAGTGGAGAGGCACGAATTCTGGCACAAAGCACCGGAAAATTTTTAAAAATTGTAATAGGATGTTAAAGACACATTTGTTCAGACACACTGTTTTAGAAAATCAAAATTCAAGGACCATGTCTGTTTTCAAGGCCTTGAAAATCTGGAAAAAATTCAAGGGGTTTCAAAGACCGGCATGAGCCCTGTATTATTGATACATTTGAGTTTCTAGATGTAGTTGTGATTTGCACTTTTTATAGCAACATTCAGAATCACAGACATTGGTGTTGCCACAGTATATTAAAGTGCATGGACAAATTTCTGCTTTTGACACATCCCACTGATGTAGACACAGGTCCTCTTTGGGGCTGTCTAATACATTTGTTTGTCTGTCTTCAAAGTCACTCGCGGCATCACCTGGTCATTCCATGCACAAAGAATGCCATAGTTTGTTAAATTATGGCATCATACTCATACTGAGCTTGTTTTATTAATGTCACATGTACAATGTGTCTCAATAATAAGTTCACCCTTTTATTTTTTTTGATAACTTTCCTAACTGTAAACCAATTCAAATACTATTTTGCAGAAAGATAGCTGAGAAAATTTGGAACATACTAACACATGGCAATTTTGACATTTATTCGCTATGCGTCACTAGTTTACATCATAAAATGACACTCATTTTTCTCTCAATTCCATAACGTAAAAATTCTATTACTGCATTTCAGACAGTTTTTTTTGTGATGATGATACTGTCACAGAAGTTTTCTTCAGTTTGTGAATCATATGTGTCGTGAATTTCACGTGATAAACGATAGGCTCACTTCTTTGGTTAATTTACTTACATACTTATTCGGATACCGAATGCACGTTGCTTGGTAGCAGACAAGTGTTTGGTGTCAATGGTTTGGTGTAAACATGGTTCTCGGTGACGAAGATTGAAATTTTAACGAAAAATTTGTACATTTTCAAAGGTTGTGGAGCAAAAATACTTATTATGGAATTTCTGAATAAACGTTGGAGACTGTGGGGACTGAACAAACTTTTGATAAAGCTGCAAGAAACTGGCACGACGGCAAAGCGAAGCGGCAGCATTGAAAGCATACAGAATATCTAGTTTTTCTATTGTGTAATATTCTTACACAAACTGGATGTTATAAGAAAGGAATATGTCATTTGTTTGTAAATTTTCTTATCTGCAATGCTACCAAATATTATTAAAATCGGTCAACATTTGATCGAGTAATCACAAAAATAAGGGGGAGGGGACTTTTTTGAGACAGTGTATAATGAAAACGATTATTCTATGTACGACTATCCAAGTGCAATAGTACAGACTGCAGTCGAGTTTACACTTCATAATATATTACTATGAAACGCAAATATGAAACCATGCAGTATTTTGTATGCCACTGCTTCATTAATGGTAACAGCTGTGATGATAATTAACTAATTAAAATATGAATCGTTTCACGATTCTCAATTACAGCCGTCTTGATAGTCGAAAAAGCAGAACAACGTGTGTTTAAACAAATATCAATGTACTGTGCCTTTTGTAAGAATTATCAACAAGTAAAAATTCAGTTTAACGATCGGCTAACAGTTACTGCTCACTAAAATTAGCCCAAAATAGTGCAAATAAAAATGTGACAGAGACGACGATGATGATAAAGTTGAAGTATATGGCAAAGGATGAAGGGCAGCATTATTAAGTATACTGGTCAATCTCATTGACTGTTTGCACATGTACACGCTCATGCCTTGCACCACGAATTCCTTTGCTTCATCTTCTTCATCCATAGAATATAATAATAAATAAACTAAACGATAACAGAAAAACTAAAAAAAATAACACAGGATGAACCATGGCACAGTTCTGAACATCTTTATTCACCAAAATGGTAGAGAACACAGAAAGAGTAAAAGTTCTAGCGAAGTGGCTTCATTTTCTACATTAACATCACTTTATATATACACAATATGCACAGTTACTATTACACACTCGGCTTGATTTTTTTCCGTAACTAAGAACTTGATGAGATTCAGCAACAGTCAGTGCTATAGGGCGTGTAAGTAAATAAAGATTATTTATCCCAGATCTACTTTTATGCAACCATTCTTGTACTTCAGGTGACATCGCACTGAGGATTCAACATGACGTAAGTTGGTGTCATACAAAAACTTCAAAACCCAGTCATCCGCCATGGAGTTTTCTGACTTCCGGGATAACTTCGTTCTTGTTTTCGCCCAATAACACATTGAAAATGCCATTATGTAATTAACAAATTAACAACTCAAACACACTGCCGTATAGAAACATACGACGATGTCACCGGAAGTAGTTAAAACATAGTGTCGCATAGAGACGTATATTAAATAACTTACACGCCCTGTAAGAACATGCTGAGGTAAGGGACAGCAGTCAGAACGACTGTATCATCAACGATACTGCGGATAGTTGGCAAACTGATTGTTTTGCTGTTGTTGTTGCTGCTGCTGCTGCTGCTGTGCATTGGCCGACATCTGTCTGTGCATCAGTGGATTCTGCTGAACCATCTGCTGCTGCTGCTGCTGCTGCTGTTGTTGCCGCTGCATTGCTGCTATCTGACGCTGCTGCTGTAGGTACGTGGCATTGACTCCCTGCACGTGTACACCACCACCAGCACTCGACTGCCGACCTAGTCCAACCGACTGCTGCTGGCCATATCCGGGAAGCTGACCGCCGCCGGAGCCAGCAACGGCAGCACCGCCAGCCATCTGATTGAATCTACTGCAAACACAGCATCGATGAGCACTTTTAATTCATTTGTATGACTACGAGGGCCCCTTACTCTCATTTCTGGGAGGCCAGACGGTCGGCAGAACTCAAGAAGGACGAAAGAGACTATAAATGCTGGATGACTTCACTGGAGGCTGCATGTACGGAGGAATAAAAGAGACTAGTGGAAGAGTGAGCCGTCAACCTCCTGATTATCAAAAGAATACACCGAAGTACAGCGTCATGGCACGATATCAAGCTTTAGTCTGAAATATTACAATTCTGGTATGGACAGATCCATTAATTCCGTATGGTGCACTGCATATATGCTACAGTAAACAATAACAAATTTGTTTCACAAGTCCATTACAGAACAAACGTGGCAAGTCAGGGGTCACTTGACAAAATCAATATTCACTGTAACCATCAGTGTCGTTAAATTATTCACAGGGTTCATACAGAAATCTGACTGCAGTTTTCCAGACTTTTCCAGGACAAAATTACTTCTTTTTCCAGACTTTGTTCATCTTTATGTGAACATAAACATTACAGAATTGGCTTTTAAACACTGAAATTTCCTATACAATGTATTCTTCTATTCCAAATACCGAATGGGACTCAAATTTTTGAACTCCGAGCTTCAGATGCTTTGTGTCATCATGAACTGCAATAAAATTAACAAATGCATCAGTAATCAACAGTGTAACAGACACTTGTATTTTCCAGGTCAACATTAGAGTTTTCAAGGATTTTTCCAGACTTTTCCGTACCTATGATCATTTTCAAGACTTTTCAAGGCCTTCAAAATTTCTACATTAAATTCCAGGACTTTCCATACTTTTCTAGGATCTGTACGAACCCTGTATTCATCTCCATTGTGTGTCTCTGTTTTGGTGTCTTATTTAAAAGCTGACCTCAAATCCACCGCTGATCACACAATACATACAGCAAATCTGGAAATTTTCAACCGTATAATTATCTATACAACAAATAACACCGACCTGGAATTTGGATTGAAAGCCTGTTGTTGTTGTTGCTGAGCGGCTGGTAAGGCTTGTTGGCCGACGTAGCCAGCTGCCTGTGGCTGGCCAGTCATTGTGCTGCCTGAACTACCACTTGTACCTCCGCCGACATTCGACGCTGCCGAGCCTTGATATGTGGACTGTGTCAACTGCTGTGATGGCTCAATGAGGTCAGTCGCCGGCTGAGCAGATGACATAGACTGCCCGTATCCACCGTATGCTGCACCTTGTCCTAAACCACAGCGTTAGAAGTACAGTCTTCTCCCAAGCCACCCTGCTGTTGACACAGGTATTCTGTAGCCCTCAGCCAGACACTAACGAGAATACAGATACAGGGCTAGGGCTTTCGCTGCTACTTGTTGCCAACCATGGAGGGATGGCCTGGCTGAGTTGACATAGGTGGTTGGATAAATACCAAGATGGTGCGAATGCAACTCAAACCTCCAATCAGTCACCAATCCCAGTACTAACTGCACCCAGCGTAGAGCAATTATGCCGAATGAAAGAAATATGCTACTGCTATGCCATGCCACCACCAAACCACACGATGTTTACAAAATAGTAATAAGTAATAAGCATATTTCTATCTCACCATAAGGCTGTAACTACAGAGGTGGAGAAAGTATGCACATGACTCACTAGTGCGATTAGTATGTGAAAGACAGCAATGCCGAAGACATTTTGTGGTTAGCTCACACAGCCTTATTCTGACTACCAAACAATGGTAGTCACATTTTCTTAGTGTTACAATACTGGCATGCAGTCACTGCAACTTTACAGCCGGGAATACTGCCATGTGACCGATATATTACATCAGGATGCACAGACTATACAAAAAAATTAGTCTACCTTGTGGTCCGATGGACTGAAAGACACCGGCAGGCTGCTGGCCATACATTGGAGGATCGATGCACATCGGCCCGCGGGCTGGCACCTGCATGCGATTCAGCATGGCACCAGCATGAGGTGGTCGGACCGCCTGATTCATGGTCCAGTTGGCGGCGGCGGCCGATGGTGGAGGCACATATCTCATGCCTCGTATGACGGTGTTACGCAAAGCATCACGTGGATTACCATAGCGACCAACACCTGCAACAGGTACTGCTGCATTAGCTTGTGCAATTTTGTTTAAAAAATCACAATACAATTTGTTTCTGTGCCATCCCATGCTACAGTGTGCTGCCAAAACTATGCTTGATGTTGCCAGTAATGTTGCCGAAATGAAATCAGCATTGTTTTACTTCACAAAGGCACCTTTTTGTTACCAATCACTTGAATCTAATCATATTTAGTGGAATATTGAAGAGAAATACGTCTTGAACTGACATGTTGTGTTTCGTAACAAAATATTCATAGCCAGACTCCCTCTCCACAAAATAAAACAATAACTTAAACCCAAAGTACACTACAAAAAGAGATATCTCTTGAGTGGGCTATGGGATTATGTGGGTTCAATATATGTCGGACATACACAGTGTGCCTCAAAAAAACATCCCCGACATTTTTAGCGCTGTAACTCGAGAAAGCATTGTCGGATTTTCATAATGTCTGGTACACATGTTACCGAGAAAGCAACCAATCAGTAGATGCTATAGTTTCCCACCACACCTAACTAGTGCTTCTGCACCACCTGAGAAAATGCAGTAGTTCAGAAATAGCATCATTTCACTCAAATGCTGTATCACTGCCTTGCCAGTTTTAAGCAGTCGC
>Ga0049105_1001253_pt1 | contig 10919 bp, 9 predicted proteins | sample WorMetvaBAHAMAS1_FD_61260 | JGI IMG/M metagenome (GOLD analysis project Ga0049105, IMG submission 61260) | Worm MetaG Olavius vacuus BAHAMAS.1 | ecosystem: Host-associated > Annelida > Digestive system > Unclassified | place: Germany: Marburg | collected 2013-04-09 | reverse complement strand
AGACGGTATGATGACCACTTCTTCCACCACTCATGAATTGCTTGAGAGAATTCCTGTGTAGCAGCTAAAGCCTTGCACTAAAGGGCATAGTTTTGGACTAGCGTGCTGAAACAATAAAAATTCGCCTTGGTTGACCACTTGACCTCCAGAAACCGTATTTTTCGAGGTTCCCTAAAGGGACCTTTGACATCGGACCTGAAGGGATCCGAATCGCGGCAGAACAATTGCCGATGGTACGTGCCGATAAATGCTGGGACGAGCCGGGTGTCAGGTCCCGGATGATTGTCTGCCGGGTTTTATACCCGTCACCCATGGGTTTTCCGCCGCAATGCCCATTTCTCGCACCCGAGAGTTCGTTGCGCCTTGCTCTCGGACGCGAGAAATGCGCCTCGCTTTCCGCAAGACCCATGTGCAAGGGATATGGTCGAATCACAGCGCCCGGATTTTCTCTGTCTGCTCTTGCAGCTTTACCAGCGCGGCCTCCTGCTCGGCGATCTTGTCGCGTTCCTTTTGGACCACCGCCGGCGGCGCCTTGTCCACGAAATTCGGGTTCGCGAGCTTCTTTTGCGTCCGCTCCAGGTCCGCTTCCAGCTTGCCGATGGCCTTGGCGAGGCGCTTGAGCTCCGCTTCCTGGTCGATGAGTCCGGCCATGGGGATGAGTATTTTCATCTCGCCCACCAAGGCGATGGCGGACTCGGGGGCCTGATCGGCGGGTGACAACACCTGGATGGATTGAGTCCGGGCAAGGGCGTCCAGGTATTTGCGGTTGGTTGCCAGCCGTGCCAGGTCCCGGTGGTCGGCGTTCTGCAGCAGGACGGGTAGGGGCGTGCCGGGTGGGATATCCATCTCGCCCTTGATCCGCCGCACGCCCAGGACGAATTGCATGACCCAGTCCAGCTCGGATTCCGCCTCCGGGTCGATGAGATCGGCATCGGCGCCAGGGAAGGGGGCCAGCATGATGGTGTCGCCCGCGACGCCGGCCAGGGGTTTGACCTTCTGCCAGATTTCCTCGGTGATGAAGGGGATGAGGGGGTGGGCGAGTCGCAGCAGGGTCTCCAGGGTCCGCACCAGAGTGCGGTGGGTGCCCCGTTTGGCCGCCGGCGCGGCCTGAGCGTCGGTGAGTACCGGCTTGGACAGCTCCAGGTACCAGTCGCAGAAGGCGTTCCAGGTGAAGTCGTAGATGGCCTGGGCGGCAAGGTCGAAGCGATAGCCCCGGATCGCCTCGTTCACCGTGGTGATGGTGCCCTGCAGGTGGGAGCGAATCCAGCGGTCGGCCGCGCTGAGTTGGATATTGCCCCCGGTGCCACTCCCAGTCAGGCCGCAATCCTCGCCCTGGGTGTTCATGAGCACGTAGCGCGAGGCGTTCCACAGCTTGTTGCAGAAGTTGCGATAGCCCTTGATCCGGCCCAGGTCGAATTTGATGTCCCGGCCGGTGGAGGCGAGCGCCGCGAAGGTGAAACGCAGGGCATCGGCACCGAATCCGGGGATGCCGTTCGGGTAGTCTCGGCGGGTCGCGGCGGCGATCTTCTCGGCCAGGTGGGGCTGCATCATGCCTTGGGTGCGCTTCTCCACCAGGGCCTCCGGGTCGATGCCGTCGATCAGGTCGATGGGGTCGAGCACATTGCCCTTGGATTTGGACATCTTGTCGCCGTGGGTATCCCGCACCAGTCCGTGGATGTAGACCTCGTCGAAGGGCACATCCCCCATGAATTTGAGCCCCAGCATAATCATGCGGGCGACCCAGAAGAAGATGATGTCGAACCCGGTGACCAGCACGGAGGTGGGGTAAAAGGCCGCTAGGCGTGGTGTCCGTTCCGGCCAGCCCAGGGTCGAAAGGGGCCACAGGGCGGAGCTGAACCAGGTATCGAGCACGTCCGGGTCTTGTTCGAGGGGGAAGTCGGGCGCCAGGCCGTGACGCGCGCGCACCTCCTGCTCCGAACGGCCCACATAGACATTGCCTTCCCGGTCGTACCAGGTGGGGATGCGATGTCCCCACCAGATCTGGCGGCTGATGCACCAGTCCTGGATGTTGCGCATCCACTCGAAATAGGTATTCTTCCAGTTGTCCGGGACGAAGCGGATGCGCCCGTCCTCCACCGCGGCGATGGCCGGGTCCGCCAGGGGCCTGATCTTCACGTACCATTGGTCGGTGAGATAGGGCTCGATGACGGTCCCCGAGCGGTCGCCCCGGGGTTGCTGGAGCCGATGCTCCTTGGTCTGCGCCAGCAGATCGAGTTCCGTCAGGTCGTCGAGGATGCGCCGTCGGGCCGCGTAGCGGTCGAGCCCGACGTAGGCGGTGGGGATGAGCCCGCCTTCCTCCGGCAGGTTCTCGCGGATGGACGCATCGGGGGTGAAGATGTTGATAAGCCCGCCGTGGGCCTGTTCGGCGATGGCGGTCTCGTCCCGATGCCGCAGCCAGACCTCGTGGTCGTTGAAGTCGTGGGCCGGTGTGATCTTGACGCAGCCGGTGCCGAGTTCCGGGTCCGCGTGGACGTCGGCGATGATGGGGATGCGCCGGCCGGTCAGGGGCAACTCGACGAATTCACCGACCAGGTGGCGGTAGCGTTCGTCCTGCGGATTCACGGCCACCGCGCAGTCCCCCAGCATGGTCTCCGGACGGGTGGTGGAGACCACCATGTGGCCCTGGCCGTTGGTCAAGGGATACCGCAGATCCCACAGGTGGCCGTTTTCCTCTGCGGACAGGACCTCCAGGTCCGAGACGGCGGTGTGGAGTACCGGGTCCCAGTTGACCAGGCGTTTGCCGCGGTAGATGAGCCCTTCCTCGAACAGGCGCACGAAGACCTCGCGCACCGCGCCGGAGAGGCCTTCGTCCATGGTGAAACGCTCGTGTTCCCAGTCCAGGGATGCGCCCATGCGCCGCAACTGGCGGGTGATGGTGCCGCCGGATTCGGCCTTCCAGGCCCAGACGCGTTGGGTAAAGGCGTCGCGGCCGAGGTCGTGGCGGGTCTTCCCCTCGGCGTCGAGCAGCCGCTCGACCACCATCTGGGTCGCGATCCCCGCGTGGTCGGTGCCCGCCTGCCAGAGCGTCGGTTCGCCCTGCATGCGGTGATAGCGGATCAGGGCGTCCATGATGGTGTCCTGAAAGGCGTGGCCCATGTGCAGGCTGCCGGTCACGTTGGGCGGCGGGATCATGATGCAGTAACCGCCGCTCGCCCCGGCGTCCGGCCCGACGCTGGGCACGCCGGCAGTGGGAGCAAAATAACCTTTATCCTCCCAGGTCCGGTACCAGGTCTCTTCCAGAGTCCGGGGATCGTAGTTCTTGTCCAGCATTAGGTGTGTCTCGGGGTCGTTCAGGGTACTGTGGCAAACAAAGCATTATAAAGCACCTTGAAGAATCGGAACCGCGAGCGCCGGGGGTCGAGGCCGACGAATGTTACATCGTCGGACCGATCGCGAAGACGCCGCAGCGACCGGACATTGCAGTCGAAGTGGGCTGGTCAGGTCCAATCGAGGCGTCGCAAATTGCGTTCCACTTCGTTCTGGTCGCTGTAATGACTCTTGTGACCATCGCGGTCGATGTAGCGCTCGTGGCCTTTGCCGGCGATCAGCCCCACCCAAGGCTCGTCGGTCGGGCGTTCGGCCAGCAGGTCGAACAGGCGGGCGATGGCCTGCGGGCGTTCGACCACGACCTCCCGCTCCGTGCCGGGCAGGCCCGTGAGGATGTCGCCGATAATCCGCTCCGGGTCCTCGCTGCGGGGATTGTCCGAGGTCAGGATCACATAATCGGAGTGGCGCGCCGCCGCGGCGCCCATAAGGGGGCGTTTCCCGCGATCACGATCGCCGCCGCAGCCGAACAGGGTTAAGACGCCGGCGTCCGGGAAGGCGTGTCGAATAGCGGTCAGGAGGGTTTCCAGGGCGGCCGGGGTATGGGCGAAATCGACGATCAGGGTGCGGTTGCCGACGACCCGGCACTCGAAGCGTCCGTCTACCGCCTCCAGGTGCTGCCAGTATGGGCGTTCCCCCGGGCCGAGCAGGGTATCCGCCAAGGCTGCGGCCAGGGCGTAGTTCTCCCGGTTGTGCATCAGGGCCAGAAAGGGCTTGGCCGCGATTGCCTCCGGTCCCAGGGTCGCCGCATTCAAACGCTGTATCGGGACCGGCGGCGTTCCCTGTTCCAGCAGGCGGGAAGCGACTTCCGGGCTGGTGCAGAAGAGTCGGCCTCCGTCCCGGATTAGATCCAGGATACGGGCCTTGGCGGCGAAGTAGGCGGTCTCGTCCCGGTGATAGTCCAGATGATCCTGGGAAAAGTTGGTCCAGCCCGCGTTGCGGAGCGGGATGCCGTGGAGTCGTCCCTGGTCCAGGGCGTGGCTGCTGGTCTCCAGCACGACCACATCGTAGCGGCCTCGGTGGGCGTGCAACAGGCGGCGTAGCTCGATCTGGGGCGGGGAGGTAAAGCCGGTCTCGGCCAGCGGCTCCCCGTCGAGCGAGACGCCGAGTGTACCCACCGTAAGGACCCGTCGCCCATGGGTGCGGAGCATGGATTCCAGATATTTGACGGTGGTGGTCTTACCGTTGGTCCCGGTGATGCCCAGGAAACCGCCGGTGACCTCCGGGAGGGGGTAGAGGAGGTCGCAAAAACGCCCCACGATGCGCGGCCAGTCATCGGGATGGGTCACGAAGACCCCCTTGTCGGGCAGATCCGCGAAGCAATCGAGCATGCGGTTGGTGACCAGCACGGAAAAGACGGCGTCCGCCAGGTAACGCCGGTAGAGTTCCGCATCGTCGCGGCCGTCGTCCAGGCGCTGGAAGAGCAGGACAGACCCCGGCCCACAGGTGTCGGTGCGCCACTGGATATCGGTGAGCGGGACGGGAAGTACCGGCTCCCGCCGCCAGGCGAATGCCGTAGCCGCGAGCAGCTTGGTAAGCGGATCGGAGGGCATGGGTTCCTTGATTCTGCACCGAGGGGATATCGCTGGCACTCTACCAGCTACCAGTCGCTGGCTACCAGCTACCAGTCAGGCAGGCGGCGCACCCGACCCACTCGTCCTCGCCTGGTTTAGGGTTTGAACCGGATTTTCCAATAGGAAAAATCGGTTCATCCCGTGAGCAAGGGGACAGGGCTGAACCGCGAAGGCGTAGCCGTATGTAGGCTGTGCCCACCGCTCTGGCAGTTGATTTTCAACGGTCGAAAAGCTATGGTTACGCCCTTTTTAAAGGTAAGGAGGGGATTATGCGTCAGCCTTTGGTCGCGGGTAACTGGAAGATGAACGGGTCCGTGGGGAGCGTGCGTGAGCTGCTCGCCGGGATCAAGGCCGAGATCGGCGATATCGATAAGTGTGAGGTTGCGGTCTGTCCTCCTTATATCCTTATTCCCGAAGCGCAAGCCGAGCTGGCGGGTACGCCGATTCCCTGGGGCGGTCAGAACCTGTCCACGGAGACATTCGGTGCCTTCACCGGCGAGGTGGCCGCCGCCATGCTGCTCGATTTCGGCTGTACCTATGTGATCGTAGGTCACTCGGAGCGCCGGACCCTGTATGGTGAAGACGATGCCCTGGTGGCGAAGAAGTTCGCCGTAGCGCGCGCCGCCGGACTCAAGCCCATTTTGTGTGTGGGTGAAACCCTGGACGAGCGCGAGAAGGGCGTGACGGAAGATGTCATTGCCCGCCAACTGGATGCGGTAATCGAGCTGGAAGGCGTCAAGGCGCTTGCCGATGGCGTTATTGCCTACGAGCCGGTGTGGGCCATCGGAACCGGTAAAACCGCTACGCCGGAACAGGCCCAGGAGGTGCACGCCTTCATCCGTAAACGGATTGCGGATAAGGACGCGGAGGTTGCCAAAAATGTGCGGATTCAATACGGCGGCAGCATGAAGCCCGACAATGCCGCCGAGCTGATGGCCAAACCGGATATCGACGGTGGCCTGATCGGAGGCGCCTCCCTGAAGGCCAAGGATTTTCTGGGTATCTGCAAGGCCGCCAACGACAGCGTCTGATGCCGTTGGGACTTGCCCGCGAGGCGGCCCGATGAAAGGCAGGTGGTTAGGTATTTGAACCGCTTACGAGGTTGTCTGAACAAGGGCCGTAGGCCAGAGTCGGGGGCCGGCTGGGTTAAGGAACGAAACCCGGCGTTTACGGGGAAGCTTGGTTTGCTTAGGTCTCTCCCCTGCCTGCCTGTACGTCCCTGCACGCAGATGGGCCGGAATCCAGTGCCAGGGATGGCAAAAACACCAGGGTTCATTGTCGAAGTTACTGACAAAATCGAAGGTCCGGAGTCAGAGAGGTTCCGGATGACCTTATGACCATGCAAATCGTCCTCAATGTCTTCCATCTCTTCTTAGCCATCGGCCTGGTGGGGTTGGTCCTGATCCAGCACGGCAAAGGGGCCGATGCTGGAGCGGCATTCGGCAGCGGTGCGTCCGCGACCGTGTTCGGCGCCCGCGGCTCCGGGAACTTTCTCTCCCGCACCACCGCCGTTCTGGCCGCCTTGTTCTTCCTCACCAGCATGGTACTGGCCTATTTCGCGAGCCAGGTGGACGGGCCCAAGGGCCTGATGGAAGGCGTCGAGATACCGGCGAGTCCCGTGCCTGCACCGCCCGTCGGAACGCAACAGGATGTACCCGTGATTCCAGGTACCGGCGGTGGTCCGAATCGGAGCGACGTGCCGGTGATCCCGCAAGCCGCGGTACCCGCCGCAGGTTCTGGTTCCGAAAGCGGCCCAACCGGAAGAGACCGCGCCCTGCCCGTATCAACACCGGATATGCCGACGCCGGTGGATGGCGATACGCGGTAGGATGAGAAGGATGGGAAGAATCGTTGCAACCGTAGATATTCAAAACCTGGCTGCATCGGGATTGTCGAAAAAAATCGATGCCCTTGTCGACACCGGGGCAAGTTACCTGACGTTACCTTTAGCTTGGAAAGAACAATTCGGATTATTCGATGCGGAAGAATCGGTCGAGTTGCAGACGGCTACGCAACAAGTTGTCGAAGGTACTGTCTGTGGACCAGTTAAAATAAAAGTGGGAGGATTCAGATCGGTTTATAACGAAGTATTTTTTGTGGATATGGAACCGAACGGTGGTGAATATGAACCTCTGCTGGGTTACCTTGTTATCGAGCAGTGTAGGGCGGCGGTGGATATGATTGGACATCGACTGATCCCGGTAAAATACATGGATCTCAAATAAGTCAAGAACGTGTTATCATGAATGATGAAAAAATAAAATTTGGATTATATACCGGATTGTGAAAGGCTGGTTGCGTTTGCATGATAGCAGGGGACCTTGAAAAATCCCATGCTCAATACTTTTCATGGTGATGCTCATAAATCGCGCTTTTCGAATGCCTTGATTATCATGGAGTTTACGCACGCGGACATAACGGGGCTTCCTTGTTCTGCAAAGACACCTTGAATTTTTCAAGGTGCCCGGCAGAGAAATGTACACATAAGACCAGGGGTTGTTGACATCTTGTGACACCATTAGCCGGCTTTGGAAAGATAATGGGAAGAATCGTCACAACCTGTAGATATTCAGAATTTGGCCGCATCGGGATTGTCAAAGAAAATCGGGTAGTGTTCTAATTTTGTTGTTACCGAGTAGACGATACGCGTACAGCAGCGCCGAAATCCGTAGAGCGGTTTCGAAAGCCGTCTGAAAGACGGCGGTCCCAGCCTGACTCGCAGCCCTGGAGCGCCGACATCCTGTCGGCTTGGGATGTTGGGACCAATGCTTGGAACGGCAGGTCGGTCCTTCCCGACCAAAACAGGACATTAAGGTGAAACCGGATGCGACTCGGAAACAACAAAGTTAGAACACCACCGAACGGATAGTTTATCAAATCCGTGGCCCATAGAATAACAAGAGGTAATTGAAACGATGGAATCAACCAAAAAGCGGGTTGCGACTACGATTACTGGGCACCTTGAAAAATTCAAGGTGTCTTTGCAGAACAAGGAAGCCCCGTTATGTCCGTGTACGTAACTCCATGATAATCAAGGCATTCGAAAAGCGCGATTTATGAGTATCACTATGATAAAGTATTGAGCATGGGGTTTTTCAAGGTCTCCTACTGTGATTTCGGGTAAAGAGTTAGGCTCTTTATGGATTCCAGACTGGGTAGGATATTCTGCACAAATTCGCCTTCTCAGAAAGCCAGAGGGGCGTCGTATAACTTGCTGTTATTGTTGAGAAAAGACTGCCTGTTCTGTCATCGGTCAGAGTACTTACGGACCGCCGTCCCCTTCGATCAGTCTGGAATCCATAAAGAGCTGAGCCTGGATAATTTGAAAATAAAGATGACCGAATTGGATGATTTGATAGACCTGTCCAAGCATGAAATCAAGGCCATTCATGATTCGATATTTGAGAATTTAATGAGGTAAGTTCCCCCAGCCTATATGCTTTCCCTGTTGGGCGCTCAAAAAGGTGTTGGGAGAAATATGGGAAGAATCGTTACAACCGTAAATATTCAGAATTTGGCTGCATTGGGATTGTCGGAAAAAATTGATGCCTTTGCCGACGTGGTGGAATTGGTAGACACGCTATCTTGAGGGGGTAGTGGCGTAAGCCGTGCCGGTTCGACTCCGGCCGTCGGTACCAATCTGCAAGCTGACCGGTCTCCGGCTACCGGTTTCCAGTCGTGCCTTCCTCCATGCCCGCAGAGGGAAACTGCCGGTGATGGGGGCTCTTCCCTAGTCTCATCGAGGCCATCGGGTCGCTTTCCCTATACTCAATCCAACCTGATCTGTCCCGTGGACCCTAACCTGTTCCGTGGACAAAGAGTCGCGATTTCTTACAGCCGGTGAGTCATCGGTGGGCACAGCCCACCCTACGGTTTCGGTTTGGAAACGAAACAAACAGTCTAATGGCATTGGGTTGCATTGAGACGCTGACACTGACCCGGCAGACGATCAGCAAGCCCTGGTGCGTGGTAACACAACCGCGCAAAGAATTCAGGATTGCTCTAATTGCATGAAAAATAAAGTAATTATCAACGGAAGGGTGGCTTGACAGGCGAGCACGAACTACACTAGACTCTGCCGCTACACCTGCCGTCATTAAGAATTACACAGTGCAGGGGAGGAGGGGGGGATGCTCGAAAACTATCTGCCCATCCTGATCTTTCTGGTGATTGGGATCTTGGTTGGGGGCGGGGCCATTGCGGTCGGTTTTGTGCTTGGCGAACAGCGTCCGGATGCGGCGAAAAACGCCCCTTACGAGTGCGGCTTCAAGGCCTTCGAGAGTGCGCGCATGAAGTTCGACGTGCGCTACTACCTCGTCGCCATCCTCTTCATCATCTTTGATCTCGAAATCGCTTTCCTCTTTCCTTGGGCCGTGGTGCTGGACGCCGTAGGCAAGGTCGGCTTTGTCGCCATGGTCGTCTTCTTGGGCATTCTCGTTGTCGGTTTCATCTATGAGTGGAAAAAAGGGGCCCTCGAGTGGGAGTGAGGCTCCGGGCAGCCGTGTTCCCGGACTTGCAACCAGGGATCTTGGTAAATCCTATCTTTATTAAAAACCACGAATAGACACGAATTAGTGTGAATTCGTGTCTATTCGTGGTTCGAGACGAGACATTGGTTGCGTGATGTTTCCGGTAAATACGGGCACCCGTACCAGCGGCGAGGTTGGTCATGGGTATTGAGGGCATCCTCCAGCAGGGCGTAGTCACTACCACGGCGGATAAACTGATCAACTGGGCGCGTACCGGTTCCCTGTGGCCCATGACCTTTGGCTTGGCCTGTTGCGCCGTGGAGATGATGCATGCGGGTGCCGCCCGCTATGATCTCGACCGCTTCGGCATCGTCTTTCGCCCCAGCCCCCGTCAGTCCGATGTGATGATCGTGGCCGGCACCCTGTGCAACAAGATGGCGCCGGCCTTGCGCAAGGTCTACGATCAGATGGCCGAGCCGCGCTGGGTCATCTCCATGGGCTCCTGTGCCAATGGGGGCGGCTACTATCACTATTCTTACTCGGTGGTGCGGGGTTGTGATCGCATCGTGCCGGTGGATATCTATATTCCCGGTTGCCCGCCGACGGCGGAGGCCCTCTTGTACGGCATCCTCCAGTTGCAGAACAAGATCCGTCGTACCAACACCATTGCTCGTTAGCCTCTAATGTGATCAACACAGGAGGGTACTCCATGAACGTAATGACAGCAAAGCAAAATGTGGCACACACATCTTGGCGATATCCGGGGCGTTGTTGGTTACAGGATGTGCATTTGTTTCTCATTACGACTCTATGTCGTACAAACAATTAAGGGCACCTTGAAAAATTCAAGGCGTCTTTGCAGAACAAGGAAGCCCCGTTATGTCCGTGTGCATAACTCCATGATAATCAAGGCATTCGAAAAGCGCGATTTATGAGCATCACCAGGATAAAGTATTGAGCATGGGTTTTCAAGGTCCCCTGTAAAAGGAGAAACAAAGGTATTCTTCGAGAATTGCCAGAGTGAAGGCGCATCGGGCACAGAGTCGCTGAATTCTTTGAAAGGTTTCGAAATGAGTAGCGCCAAAGCCTACGAGTATGAGAAGGGCAAGAGGCTTAGTGATGACACTGTGGAACAGCTTGAGATAATAGACAATACTATTTCAGATATTATTGTAGAGATATAAGTCTAACGTCTTCATTTCCGGGCAATGTTAAAGATCGGAGAGGCGGAACCAAAAATGCTGTTACCGGCTGTTTAACAGTAGGGATATTGTACTGGCAAATGGGAAAGCTCTTTCCGCGAAATTCGATATCGCCATATCCACTGAAAACGCAAAGATCAAAGACAAACAGCAATAGGAGATATACAAAATGGCATCAATCAGTGAGTTTTTGGACTAGCGTGCTGAAACACTCAACCACTATGCACTGAAAGTGCATAGGTTGCTCTTGGACTGAAAGTCCGCAATCATTCGGGAGCTGACATTTCCTGTTGTCCCAACACCCGATCCGATCATCCGAACAGGTTTTC
>Ga0049105_1001252_pt1 | contig 10919 bp, 12 predicted proteins | sample WorMetvaBAHAMAS1_FD_61260 | JGI IMG/M metagenome (GOLD analysis project Ga0049105, IMG submission 61260) | Worm MetaG Olavius vacuus BAHAMAS.1 | ecosystem: Host-associated > Annelida > Digestive system > Unclassified | place: Germany: Marburg | collected 2013-04-09 | reverse complement strand
TATAGCGAAAAAGTTCAATTATTATTAATAGGAAGTCCACTACTCGCTTTCAAATGAACCTCTTTAAGATGAACAGTATACGTTGCCCCTGAGGCCCCAGAGAGGGGCTCAAAGACGCAAAATGGCCGTTATCCGTCTAAAAGTGCACTTCACTTAAAGAAAGTTTCTTTGTGTTGAAACCGTCAGCGACAAAGTTGTAAGACATTTATTGGCCTATCTATCCGTGCAAAAAATGTTTGGTGGGGACTACGTAAAAATTTGGCCCAAACAGACCCACCACCTTCAAACGCCGATTTCCAATCAGTATTCGCTCGTAGCGCTTCAACCGCTTCAACCGTACCACACAGCGAAAAAGTTCAATTAACACGAATAGTAAGTCCACTATAAGCTTTCCAATGAGCCTAGGATGAACAGTGCCCCCAAGTCCCCAAAGGGGCTGAAAACCGCAAAGTGACAGTTTTTCATCCACAGTTTGAACAATAATTTGCGATAACTTCGAAGCGGTAGTTAGTATTAATCACTAAATAATAGGAAGTCGCATACCTTCTTTCGATTGGTACCATCATCTGTGACCTTGAATGACCTTGAACGTCGTAATAGCCCTTATTTTGCTTTTTTCACCAAATTCGATAGCTTTGCAGGCTGATTATGTCAAAGTGGTTGAAAATATCAGTAAAATATTGTCTCCTAGTTCCAGTCTTCCACTTTTGGCCAAAACTAACGCACCCTGCACCGCGGTCTCTCTGCAATAGCTGAGCATCTTGTCTTCCATCCCTGAATGAGGGAAAATATAAATACAGATGCAAGTGCAAGATCAGTAATAAGTTAGTTATGCATTAACAAAATATATGACAAAAAAAAGAAATTATACAAAAGACTGCGGTAAATATTTTTGAGTTTATATTTAAAAGACCGGGTTAACTGTATATTTTTGACTCACAGAATAAGTTTGCAAAGACTTTTGTATGTTGTCAACAGCAGTAGCTAGCACACCGGTGACATTTCCAGCGTTGTTAACGTGACGTGATATATGCTACCGTTGACCTCAAAAGCATTAATCTGAGTAACATCGGTCTTGCCATTACGCGCCAATTAGCTTGTAGCACATGCATGGCTTGCCCGCTCATCGACGTGGCACTAACATGCGACCTCGCTGCGTTGTCGACTGTGTTGATCCACTTATCATGGTGAGCATTTCGCTCATTAACTAGGCCTACTGCCCGCAGCTGCTTTCATCGCCACGTGTCTTGAAGCTGCTGTTTCGCACTGACGCCAACATTCTGTTCAAACACAAACAAGACAGCGTCACGGCTACGTGTTAAGATACGTTAAAATATGCACGCTGCTGCTTTTGAGAAATAAATAAATGACAATGATGGAAGGACACGTGGCAGGCGTAACGTGCAGCTATGCTGGAGACCACAGCGAGCGACTGCAGTACGCACGGAGTGAAACCGAACGGTATTGCTTTGGCATTCTTGTAAAGAAGAAATTGTCATCCGTGAGCTATTAAATGATCAAAGGCAAAAGCGACCTTGGAGTAGATACAGTTGTTAATTCACAGAGCATGTCCACCAGAGACACCAAAGAACAGAGAGACAGACAGACAGACGGAGGGACGGACGGACGGAGAAACAGACTGGAGACAATTGGTACTATCACAGTTGCGGTCTGCGTACGTCGAGCGTCACGGCTGACGGCTAATGACGCAACTAAGACGGTGGCGTAGGCTATGAGATAGACGCTCAGATCACAGAAAAGATGCTGCAGAAAAACGAAAACCGCTTGCCCGAGGGTATTGTGTGACGACGTCGACAGCAGCCGCTGCAACTGCTCAATCCGTCCGTCGTGCTGGTCGTCGACGTCGAGTGATGTATCGACTGCACGTTCTAACGCACATAATAAGCCTGCTGTGTCCCGTGTGCACTGATGCTCGACATTTGTTTAGCGTCGCTACGTGTATAACTCGGCGAGAACTGAGGATCTGGCGAACTAACAGCACCAGTCTGCATCTACGACGATGACACGACAAAAGGAGGCGCCCTGTCGCTTGGCTCTCAGAGCTTGCCAGCTATGCTCGTATAACCTCTCAACTTTCCGTCTTCTTTTTGCAGCCTGTCATTGTCCTTGTTTGCGCTCGCATTCGCTATGTTAGTCGTGAATGCTGTATCGCTGCTCACAAAGAAAGACAAATTTACGCAAATTCGTCACATATGCGCGCCGTCTGGGTCGTTAATCGCTGTCGAGAGCTTGTGCATTGTGTGACTGCAGAGGCTGACAGTTATACAGACAGACTAGTCTACATACAGACACTATGCTGAGTTTACAAGACTGTTTATACTGTAATCCGGCTTTTACTGCTATCGATATTAATATATTCTATGGTTTCCAGTTATATTCGATGTGCAGAATTTGTCGCGCATGGTGCAATACGATTGGCTTAACTGAAGTGAAGAGAATGGCATGGTGATTGCAGCCTGATACACAAATATGATTGATGAATGCGACGGAGGCTGAAGTGGCTGACTAAGCAAAGTTTAACGTCTCACTCGACGTAACTGGCGAGGTGTTTTGGGTGTTAAAACACTCCCTTCAAATAAAATGTAAAAAATAATTACGTAGTATTTAATAAGCGACTACATGGCAGCATACAATACATTCACGTTTGCTTCAATTGTTAGATATTGTTTAACAGAAATGGACGACATTTGCAGCCAGCAGGCACGTTCCCTGGGCTCTAAATACACAAAAATGCGTTTGCCGCCGGGGCTCTGTCGCAAACGCATTTTGGTGTATTTAGAGCCCAGGGAACGTGCCTGGCGGTTGCAAGTGTCGTTCTTCCCGCTGGGGTAAAAGCGCTCCCCAAGTCCCTTAGCTGGATTTGAGGGATCACTTCGAGGCGCGGGAAAGAGATGGGAAAGGAACGGAATGGGGGAAGGAAAAGGAAGAAAAAGGTCGGAAGGGACGGGAAACACCTCCCCTAGAAATAAATTATTGGTTACAGCCTTGATCGTGCGTCATTTCGGAGTCGAATATTTCGAGCAACGATTGCTGCAATCTTCGAAGAAGCAGCTCACTCACTTGTTGCTTAATTATGTCACTGCTGACTGGAACCGACTCAGACACAGTATTATTCATTTTGGAGGTAGAACTGCAGAAGACAGCAACCAGCATTGGAATAACTATGACGAATTCACATAATCGAATGTCGTCTACGGCTGGCGTGATGTGATACAGGTATATGCTGTGTGAATGATTGTGCAGGTGCTGTCACGTGACTGACATTGGCATTGGTTACCTATCGACGATGACGTCATTATGTCGACTGTACCTACGCTGGTGCACGCTACTGCGAGACTTTGGTTTGCAGCATCTCTATACAATGAAGAACCTCACTGCGTTATCACTCGCCGGTACGACATCTCATTTCTACGTAAATTTAACCAATGATAGGAGATTGCTACTCGATCTCTACCCTTTTGTCAGTGGCGTATACAGGAATTTGGAAAGGGGGGGACACGTGGGGGTCTGGGGGCTTGCCCCCAGCGGGGTCCAGGGGCAGCGCCCCGGTGGGGGGGTCAGGGGGCCTGAAGCTGAAAGGTTTCCTCTAAAATTGTTGGTGAAATTGTGCAATATTTGATAGTACTGTTCACTATTGACTACTTAAACAGTGGAATAATCCATCAAACATTTAATAACAGAAAGGGCACATTTTTTTCCTACATCGCGAGGGGGGGACAGAGACCCGTGTCCCCCCCCCCCTTAAATACGCCACTGCCTTTTGTCAATGTATTTGAAGTTTATAGCTTCAACTGTGCCCGAAATATGGAGGGGGTCCAAAAATTCTACAAGTAGGTTACTTGGCCACTTCGCCACCTCTCTGCCCTAATTTTGCATGTTTTTCGTTAGTACCCTTCATGGCCAATACGGATTCCAAATTTGAAGTTTCTAGCTTTAACTATTCCAGAAATATGGAGGAGGTCCCAAAATTTAAAAAAGTAGGTCACGTGACCCCTTCCCGACCCCCTTTGACTTGATATCAGTCTGTCTGTGAAATTTGACGCGAATATCTTCATCAGTGACCGATGTATGACTGTTTTACTACTTCGCTGATTTGGCTGCGCAATGCCTATTCCCGCCCATTCTGGGGAGGTTTTTTGGGGTTTGACCCCTGAATGTAGTCGGATATTGTCGAGACCCCCGAAAGGCACATCCTTGGCCGGAAACACGCGTATAGATTGTCCCGATCGGTCAAGAAATGCAACCTGGGTGCATGTTGAAGAATGCAAAAAAAGAAAAGTAAGAAAGATAGAAAAGAAACTCAAGAGATGTGACAAGTCACATATTTGCCCAGACCACCCACATTGCGCTCCCTACCAAAGTTGTAGTGTGGGGTTGGGTCCCTGTCGTAGTCATCCATGCCAAGTTTCATCAAAATCCGTTCAGGGGTTTTGGCTCCCTGATGGGTCGAAATCTGCCATTTTCCTATGCTTGATGCGATGGCTTATATAACAAGTTAGGGCTACCGCCCAACCTGTGATGATGACTGAAAATGGCATCACAATATCAGGCAACAGTAGAGAAGCAGGAGAAGTGACAAAGGTTCATATCGGCACTTGGCACTTCTTCTTTCCCACTTCCATCCCTGACTACGCCTATTAGAGATGAGTCTATTTTGGGAATTCCCATGGGTGTCATGGTAATGGGAATCGCCAAGCTACTTTCATGGGAATGGGAATGGCTTGCCCCGCAGCGAAAATCCTGGCTACGCCTCTGTAGCAAGTAAGTGAGTGAAATTTATTACGCACAGTTTTCACTGCCTCCCATTCGCATATTGGTGCTATTCGTAGGTGTGGGGAGGTGACAGTGGCTAACTAAAGTACATATGGAGTGTATACGTTAATAGTGTTAAGATTGTCAGTCGCGAATGTCAATCGATCTAAAGCTCCATGTAGTAACTGCTGAACGAGAGGTCGCATCTCAGTCCGATGTCGACTAGTTGCCAAAAGATCTTAAGATGCAGAGCATAAGGAATGGACCGGCTGGAACAGTTTACCTGCTGACGTCCGGTCTGCCTCGTCACTTCAACATTTCGTCAAAAGCTGAAAACTCATTTATTTCGGAAATCTTACCCGGCCATTGTGTTATACGTCGCCATTGTGGTCCTTGAAGTTACTCTCACTTAGGCCACTATAAATAGTTTTCTAATGTAATGTAATGCAATGCAATGTAATGTAATGAGTAGTAGCCGCAGATATGTCGGTTGGCCATAGTGCCACCTTGATGTTGTAGAAGTCATTATCAGTCAACGCAGTCGAAAGCGTAGGCTACAAAGAGTACTTTCTCTCTTCCGACTCCTCTCCCTGCTTCCCTCAAAGTATACGAAAGTGTTGCTTTTTCTAAGCATTTTATTACTAAATGTCTGTAGTACTACTTCTCAGTACACGGTTACAGAAAATATCCAGTATTTTGTTTGAATCAATGAATTAATTCTTTCATCCTGACTTAACTGTGAAACATTAAGCTATTGCACTTTTTTCTGTTTTCTTGGACGTGTCGGTTTATATTTGGTTCTGTGTGCTAGCTAAGCTGGCTATAAGCCGGCTTTTAAGTGCACGTTAAGTCACAATATATCATTCATTGTTAGTGCCGCTAACGGTGTATCATTGGCTGAACGCACAGGTTGTAACTTACTGTCGGCGTCCGGTGTGTCCGGTCTTAGTCAACTGACCAACCTACAGGAGCTCGAGTTGACCAACTGTCCATGCATCCTCACATCAGATGTTTGTCGATTCCTGCGTGATCGCCTGCCGCGCTGCGTCGTACTTGACTAGTCATGTGACTGTCGTGACGTCATCGTGACGTCATCGCGCACCTGCTAGCAGCCGTCGTCGTCCAACAAGTCGCACTGCTTCTGGGAACTCCCGTCCCGTTCTCTGTTATACACTAGTCAGAAACTCAGACGCAGTCATACAGGTGCGGAGCTTATCTGCGATTCCTGCTGTTGAGTCGACAGTGAGCTGATGCCGTATCCCACCCACCACAACAACAATCCTGCGACATTATCTCTCTTCTTTGTAACACTGACAGAATGCTGACAGCTATTGCAGCAGTTTAACCCCACATCATTGTAAACCTGTATGATTTCCATGCATTTAACAATACATTCAAACGTTTGAAGGCAAAACGTATGTATTGTTATTGAGTACGAGTACATAAATAGTATAAGTATAGTATGTTATTAGTTGACATGAAGAGAACGCATGTATATTTGACCCCAATCCGTGTAGCCGTCACATTAACTCTCTTTTTTCTCCTTTGCAAAAATTTTCCTTTAATAAGTTGCACATTGTTATTGTATGCTAAATGAGTCTTATATCCCACCGCTTGGTTTTAACTCTAAAAGACCATGATTTTTTTTAAAGAACTTTACGAACTAGCATCATTTAAAACAATTTGGTATTTCTAGTGTTGAATCATTAACAATATACACTTGAATACATGCAGTATTATTCGTAAATAATCGTGACAAAATGTGACAAACTGGCCTCGCGTAATATACGCCTAAGTATTTCATTTACACATTGCACAAGACTGTTTGCCACTGAATGACTATCATCGTTTATGTACCAGTTTTGTCTTAGAGGCATTACAGCGAGTTTTATCGTGGCTCTGAAGGCATTATTGACAGCAGCTCATACAAAACTTTTCCATATCTGTCACCACATTCGCGGTTTTAATATCGATACCGAACTATATTACTTGTTGGCGCTGTCAACAACTTGTCAAGCAGCGCCTTGATGAACGGGAAACTCGTCGAGAGCGAGATAGCAACAGCGTCACAGTGCATAATAGACTACTGAACGTCAGCACTTTACCACAGTCCCTTGTATGGCAGGTGCGACATTGCATTTCTAGACGTCTGTCACGTCCTGTAACTATTTACAACATTCCATACCGGTTATTATATAAGTAAACGGGCTGTTGCATATATAGAACTCGAGAGGTGGCAATGAGGCCATTTTGCATGACATGAGCTTCTTTTTAAAAGTGTGCTGCAGTGGTCTGGCAGGATGTCGCACGGTCGGCGAACAGACGCCGATATTAACATTATTGGCGGTGATGTGTTAGGCTAATGGCGTCTTACATACAGGGGCGCAACCACGGCTGAAAAGTTGAGGGGGACCAAGGTTTGGGTCCCAACACCCAGATAGCCAAAGGCCGGTCTGGGTGTTGGGTGCGAGAGGGGGTCGCCTTCTCCCACTGTGAGGGTCCGGGGGTATCACCCCCGGAAAAAAATTTTGAAAACTCAGATGCTAAATCCTGCATTCTGGTGACTACTTGCTGTGAAATTTCTTGCTTTTTGAAAACTATGGCCAAGAAGTTGGGGGACCAATACATTGTTGATCCCCCAACCTAAAAGTTGGGGGACCAGTCTCCCTCGGTCCCTACGACTGTTGCGCCTATGCTTACATACGGTACAGTACGCTGCTACTGACGAGCTTCTGTGGCGAGAGTAGAGTTGTTGCAGTCGACTTGCACTGCAGCTCAGCAGCTTTGTAGCGAGCGAGTGAGCGACTGAGCGTTGTGTGCGAATCTGTCAAGTTGACTGGCGTCGCTGTGCACAGCAGTAGTCGTGTAATGAGGCAGCTGTAGGCCACCCACCGCGAGCTTGAAACAGATGAAGTAATTTCTTGGCGCTGTAATAACACTGCCGTTGCGTCACAAAGGCCGGATGTCGCCGCGGTGTGTGGCCTCATTTAATACCACAGCTTACGCTCGACTTCAGTATGTTAGGCATGCTGCTTGTACTTGCTGTTGAAGCTGATGACGACGACATTAATGACGACGTTGACTTTTACAATTTGCAGCTTCTGATCCATATACAAATCAATGCTGTGCTCATGCACGTATCATTATTACGCAGTCACATATCAACGTCGTAATGGTAACATACTGACAAATGTCAGAATACAGCTAATGACCGTTTGTAGCGTCATCGTCGTCGTCGTCGTCATTATCACTTCAGTCCGCTGTCTGTGCTGTTCTGGTACTTTTCGTCAGTTTTCTCGTTACGTGCACTTGGCGCTGTAGACGTGAGTGTTGTACGGTTTCATGTTGTTCTGATACGTTGAGTTGACCCATCGCGCTTGTTTCGTGCCTGTTCCATGATTCTGTTGTGCTGGACTTACTTTTCGATTTCATCAGTCTCACAGTAGCTTATTTGTCATTTCTATAATGTAAATAAGATAAATTTACATTATTTTTGTATGAAATATTAGTGTGATATTGTTGTCTTACAATATAGGCCTATTATTACTGTATTGGTATGACATAATTTGATATTTTCACAATATGCTAATGGCGGTTAAGTTCTCATTACACTACAAATCAACTGGCATAGATGTAAGTAATAATAGTTAGTGACTACACCTATACGTGTGATCTAACCGATGTTTAGAAGTCCTCATCCCGGCCGAGTAAAGTTAACTGATAGCCAGATGTTAACAATATTACCTATACGCATCCATGCTGGCTCATTTCGCTGTGCTGCACAACTGTCTGTTAGCATTGGGTTCAGTCACACTACTGACGCGCCTAGCAATACAGGTGTATAGATGCGCACGTGCAATAGCAATTTTCGCAGTAAGTGGTTCAATTTTTTTTATTAACAACACATTTTTATATCGGTAATGGCCGACCGATTTGTGTGAAAACTCCCACTTTGATGACTGGTGACTTGATGCTGCTAATGACTAGGCCTACCAGCACAATAGCAGTTGTATTGGGGGAACTGCTGATTTTTTGTGAACTGAACTTCAATAGTGACGTTGATATTATTATTATTATAACGTTTATTACATTTTAGCTCAGCTGTCCGAGCTAATAAAATAACTGGTGGTTTGAATCAATTGTTATTAATCATTAATCAAAAGCTGTCTGTCTGTATGTCTGTTAACCAGGGTGGCACGAATCATAACCGCTACGCGTATAGACTTGTAATTCCTGCGTGCATGTACAGACCTGATGATGAACTCCGATATCACAAACCTAGTTTACTGCGTTTAGAGGTCATCTTACTTATATACATGTATCTGTGCCGCCAGCTAAGCGCCACAGCTGTTTATTATTATTATAAAATGCTGTTATAAACATTTTTGTTTATTTTTCCATGTTTTATTAACAAACACGTCGTCAAGTTTACTCAAGTGTTTAATAACAATTGATTCAAAATTCAAACCAACATTATCGGCAGGAAAAGCAACTTTGGGTGCATTTTACTGTTGGACTGCCGTAGTCTATCAGTGACAAACATTTCTAATTATTTCTGTCTGCTGCATTTGTTGCTGTGTTATTGGCTTAAGTTTAAAGAACGTGCACCGGTGTTTATCTTGTAACGTTTTTACGAACTTTTTTATTAGGACTTTGATAGTCGCCCTTAAGCACTACCACGCTGCCTGTGATTTTCATTAAAAACGCGTTTACGAAGGTTTTTTTTTAAATTTTTGAACGTTTATTTACAACATGATAGTCGGTCTCTCTTACGTAAGATGTTCCGGTGGAGAGAAAAACCAGCGTCAGTTCATGACGAATATAGGGGCCTATTTGTTAACAAGAAATGAACGCTACGTATGACATCGGCTCGACTACCGAGTCTTGTGGGGATGGCTGAAAATGAAGGTCTTAAAATGACGAACCTGACAATGACGGACCATTTCTCTAAGCATGAAAATACAGAACATGAAAATGACGGACCGATTTGCGAGACATAAAAATACAGGACCTGAAAATGCAGAACACTAGGCCGGCGTGAAATGGCGTAGCCTACTTGTATTTTACTTAACACTTGATCAAAATCCACGTTTACCTTACCTTACCTTACCTAGGCTATAGGCCTATCTACACAGTTACCGAGTTCTGTATACTGAGTAGCATGGGCAATGGCTGTCCGCTACGCCACTCGAGGGTCGACGTAGTGGTGACCTTGTTTAACAGTCAACACGACTCTATTTTCAACTTCCGAATAACAATGCATAATTTGCCCGTTCATGTTTGCTAGATGTGTACAACGTATATGTATTGTACAATTCTAACATTCGTACGGTACGTGTTTGGTCGTTTCTGAGTTGTTCACAATGCGTGCAGGTTTTCCTCGGAGATTACAGACCTACTGACTGACCGCGTTTTGATCGTAGTTCTTTACGTGAACATGACCGGTGCATGCACTTGCCGTTGTGTCAAATAATTTACACGTTAATCAAGATCATTGCAAATCAGCGTCACTGAAAATGTCAGTCGTTTACATGTCCTGCATTTTCACGTCCTATATTTTCATGCCGCAACGCTTTGATCGTCATTTTCACGCCGTGCATCTTCAGTCGAGACGTCATGTGCTGTCACTCACTTCAGCAGACTGCGTCAGTCACAGTTTGTCCCAGTCTAAAGTGTTCCCGGTTTATGTACTATCAGAAGTACCATCAGCAGCGCGTTAACTTAAATATATCTTCACTGACTGACTGCATTACCTAGCTATACAGTTACATTACGCACGTTTCAGTAAGTTTTATTATGGATTTTCGTCATAAATGTACTTAACAGTACAAAATCTGCTGACCGCGATCAAACGACAACACCCTGATTGGAACATCAGTGAAGCAGTCATCCACAAGCTGACAAGGTGGTCTAAAACTGACATAATTTCACAATGCCTATCCGTGTTTATAATATGCATACCTACTGCTAGCAGGTTTGCGTGTGGTCTATGTTTACTTTGTTTGTCAAGTGCGAGTGACGTGTTGGCCAGTATTAGACAAGAAACTCATCAGGAGATGAGATAGCGAACGTGAACTTTCTTTACGACGACATCGTACACGTGATACAAAATACAATAGACTCCTGCATAAATTCCGCCACAGCTC
>Ga0049105_1001251_pt1 | contig 10919 bp, 5 predicted proteins | sample WorMetvaBAHAMAS1_FD_61260 | JGI IMG/M metagenome (GOLD analysis project Ga0049105, IMG submission 61260) | Worm MetaG Olavius vacuus BAHAMAS.1 | ecosystem: Host-associated > Annelida > Digestive system > Unclassified | place: Germany: Marburg | collected 2013-04-09 | reverse complement strand
ACGTAAATGAACCAAGAATAATAGCGTTTTTAACTGAAAACTGTTTTTATTTAATTTTACGAAGTAAGGTGCGCACACAATTAAGGTGATGTGGTAAATTTTACCACAGTCGCATGTAGAATTTATTCACGATTAAAATGATATAAAAACTATATAAATCGGTCAAGATTAGCCAAAGTTATAGTCAAAAATAAAATGTCACGTTTTTTTTATGGTTCACTGTGTATATTTAGTAGTAGTAGTAGTAGTACCCTGTGTACGATATCCACTGCGCTATACAAACAGTGCAGCAATGTCTAAAAACACTGGTTGGAAATGGTTTAATTCCCAGTTGATCACAGGCATATGATGCAACTGCACCAGATAAACTAATTCTGGACAAAGCACACTTGCAAACATCACTAGCAGTTTATTTTCTGTAAACCGGATTATATTCAGATTTCACCAAAACACCATTATCAAAGAAAAAACTCAAATATTTTCCTCCCTGCAGACTCCGCCAACAGCAGGGGATACCCCCTGTATCCTCACGCCTTCAGCACCTCAACATGCACCATCTAAATAAAAATTATGCATATGCCTATGCAGCACACATACAAAGGATATTCAGGAGTGTCTTCCGAACCAACTGTTGGATGTTACTGATGAAAGAGTACCAAACACACAGCACACAAAGAAACTTGAAGAATAAAAACAGCCTGAAGCAAAATGTAGTAATATGTTACACGATAATAATGGAACAGAAACGCAGTACAAAATGTAAAGCAGTTCCACTGACACATTACCTCAAGCCTACACATTCTGATACTCTGTGTACACTGATCAACAGCTGATCGCAATGACATCGACAATATAAGTTTGACAGTCACGTTACACAACACACAATAACACTTGCATATCAGTACAATACAAAGCAGGGCAACATACAATGGCAGCACTCATCAAAGCCTAAAAATACATAAACTTGTTGGCTGTCATTTGCAAAACACTAACCGTTACATACATTGACACTAACAAACAGCAAAACACATCCAAATCTCAAAAATGCAGTTAATTTTGCTTGGGTATTTGACAGTTCAAAAATGAGGCAATGCAGAAAACATTGTATTGTATTGAATGTGTATTGTTCATACACATTCAGTGTATGAACTCCAGCAAACACAACAATGGAAAGTTGTTAAATGGAATTCAAGCAAAGCAAAATTTCATCAAAACATGAGATGGTGTAAAAGAAAGCCACAGATGTTCACAAATGAGGGTAAGCTCAGCCTGGTTACAAATCAACAAAGCAGTTAACAATACTGGCAAGCACAAATTTTTGGTATAAGTTGTACACTGTTGCGAAAAATAATAATGGACAATACAATACACCTTGTACACAAACAAACATGACAAGAACATGTAAAAATAGCTGAACTGGCCTTGGCAATGGCCATGATATTCCCAGCCCTCGTGCATATGACCCGTTGCACCTATGCCCAGTTTAATAGCTTTCTTAGAAAAATTGTTATAATTTCATTGCTTACTGAACTGGCTAGAAGAATATTAACAAGAGATGTTTAGTGTTGGAAAGATCAGCTAACCCTGTCAACAAAAAAGTGAAGGATAAGTGTTCATAAGGAGTTACTATTCAAATACAACAGCACTGCTGGCAACATTACAACTGTGGCTAACGGACTGACAGAACAAGTAAACACCGAAATCATGCATGGGATAAGTTGCTTCAGTATTGCCAAGTGGAAGTGCCCCAAATTTTAAATGCTGAAATGGCCTCAGACTGCAACATCTTAACATAAACTTTCAAAATATTTCAAAGAAACTTCTGAATCCACTGTATGAAGTTGATACCTCCTCCCACAACTGACCGATCACTGCCTCCTAAGTGCCTAGGTACAACGTAATAATAAATGCACAAAAAGAAGCCATATGGTATCAATCCTAAGAATGTTTGTGATATCAGTATTTTGATACAAACAGCCAAGTATGCAACATGCAACAAACCACAGCAATGGAAGATGTAACTCTGCCATGTTCCTGAAATCGACAGGTATTGCAGTAAGACATATTCAGCTTCTGACATCTGTAATTGCTTGACAAAAAGCAGAAATGTCATAGTTGCACATAAGCAACATAGTAACACTGTGAATACATATGTTCAACATTTTTTGAGTGTCACTCGGGTCATATCTGCAACTCTGTATACAAGCACGTCTTGCTGAAAATGGCTTATGCTTGAACTACTGACCACCGAACAATGGTTGTATACAAGGCTGTTCTGGTTACAGTCACTAGCTTACAGTATCAGCTGGCAACGGTGCATCGGCAAGTTGTTTCTCCTGCAGAATGGAATTGTCAGCAGCATTTGTTGTCACTGTCACTCCTGACAATACAGAACAATTACACTACGTGTAAGTGTACCGGACAATGAAGTGTGTCCTAATGCAAACTAATGGACTTTACAAAAAAGTACAGGTAACGTACTAATACATTTAACAGCAACTGAAACCTGGTACTGAAATTTAGAAAGGTTTGCTATCAATAACATACATCATTCTGAAGCTGTATTTGTTTACTTTAACAATTATTACTTGGGAAAACATCAAAATAAAATGAAGTACATTACAAGACAGTCATAGGGATGCACTACAAAGATCTAAACAATTCAGCATATCTAAAGTAAAACTTTGTTCAATCCTGTGTTACAACACCAAGCAGTACTCTATTCAACACAAAACACATCAACTTTGTGCAGAAAACTTGCTTAATCCATAGTAGTTTCTTTGAATTAATACAACTTATGCTTATTTAATGCGTACATGACAAAAATTAGACTAGCAAATTACTAGCAGTAAGCAGTAATTTTCATCACAGTCATATTGGAGAGCAACACAACCTATTTGTGACCTCAGTCACTTTACTAAAGCTGAATGTGACTGACATGCGATGTCCCCTTCATACTGCATGTGACAATAATATACAGCCACAATGCAATAAGCATGTTGGTAAGTAGCATTCAGCTGCCTCATACCCAGCCACAAAACAGACCGCAATCCATCAGTCAGTGACTTTCATACCTTGTGTGGTCAGATTGGCTGTCATTCTGTCATCTTCAACATAGATTGCAGTGGCCAGGAAAAAGCCACCACCAAACACACACACAAAGCATGTCATGTAGAGTGCATACTGAAGGCTGCTGTAGTCCGTCACATAGTCTTTGTGACCATAATACCGCAGGAAACCATCAGCAATCTGCAGTGCACCAACACAAACAGTTACCAGCCAGCACTGAAATAAAGAAGATGACAGCTTCTACGCTATGCTTGTAGCTGGCTTGGATGTGTCCTGTGTAAAGTGCAACATTTCTGCGACACAGGTTCAAGTTGAGCTGGATGCATTTCTCATGGCACCAATGCCTTATATGAGTAACAGCAATAATTCAACCCCAGTTCACCAGTTCAATCATGAATGACTGCTGCTGCACCAATTAGAAAGACCAATACTGTTTCAATATTACACAGTGGCCAAGCAGTGAACACTAGTTGTGGTAATTGCTGTTGCTGTTACTGTGTTCTTTAGTCACAGAATTCATTGACTATTTCAATCCACTGATTTACTTTTGTTCACAGAATCATGTATTTGTATTTGTATGTTGTATTTTGTATTCTACATTTTTGTGTTCGTTTGAGTCCTAACTGATTGTATGTTTTGTGTTTAGTTTAGCTCATAGTTTTTGAAATCTAGCATTGTTATGTGCTACAATATTAATAAACTTACTTACTTACTTACTAGTATCAACGGGGTGGGTAAATTATGGCCGAAGGTATGTTTATGTGGCCTGCAAATGTTCTCAAATGCTCCATCAGTTTGTACGTTCTCGGGCATTCTTGAATAAACATCACTTACTGACTTATAAATATACACTGTGTCTCAGAAAAAAGTTCCCACCTTTAACTCTCAAAACCCATACGACACAACTCACCTCAGCTTAGGCATGTTGCTACTACCTTGGGAAATTCAAATTTTCTGCAGATATGGAAGAAAATGCAAACAAATTGCATTTCAAGTGCATCGATTTTAATTCCTCTACACATGTAACTGTGTATGTTGAGTGTATTTATGTGTTAACAGAATATTTGAAATATTTAAGAATACGAAGGCACAGTTATTTTCTGCGATAAAAGTGGGTGGCTCTGAAAAGAACCGGTTGGTTACAGCAAGTGCTCAAAGTGACGTCCCTTTGCTTTGACACAGGCACGTAGTTGTAGCCCCCACTCTTTGCTGTGTACCCCTTCAAATACAAAATTTTTATCAAAATCTTGTCCTTGTCACTGAATACCATGCTGATTGTTGACAAACACTGCAGTGACATCTGCTGTGACAAATTTCCGGTACAACAAATTGATAGCAAAAGTAAATAAGTAAAAGAACGGTGACATGGAAAATATCATTTGCAATCGGTATGGAGAAACACTCGCTATTTTAAATACCAACAATATAAAAATTTGTGGATAAATAACAAAGTTAGAGGTAATTAAAAAAATGCAATTTGTTTGCATTTTCCTCCACATCTGCATACAATTTGAATTTTTAATTTTCCAAGGTAGTGTAGCAACATTCAGTCCTGAGGTGAGGTGGGTAATGTCATATGGGTTTTGTAGCAAATTTCATATGCTTTCCAGCAGTGCAAAAATTTTGAAAATCGATTAAGATTTGATAAAGTTACAGAAAGTTTAAAGGTGACAACTTTTTTGACACATGGTGTAGAATAATGTACTTAACAAGATTACAATGAGATTCTGCAACTACTTTGTTACTTTTTTTCTGTAGCAAGTAATACAGTAATATAAATGTATTTTTTGGCCGAAAACATGAGTTACTCACCAAGCCCACAATGTAAGGGCTTCCAGCATCTCCAAGTGCATGAGACATTAAGATCTGTATTGCTAAAGCTGAAGACCGACGTGTTGGTATTACAACGTACTGAAATGCACAGTCAGACAGCACACACTTTAATGAGTTTAACAAAATTTAAATAAACAACTTTAAACTCACAGTTAGATAATAACCGACTTTCTATTAACTTTTTGACACAAGCATCTCCAAATAAACTGTCACACTTTGCTAATGCTGCACGAGAACTGCACACTGACCATCAAACATGCAGCAACAATTAACATGGTACACTGTTGTTGATAACTTTCATGAATTACTATGTTTCAGTTTATTTTCTGCAAATCTGCCAAATTTCTTGTCTGTCCACTTACATAAGTTTTAAAATAATTATATAATGCCGAGCATTTCTACTCTGTCCATTATTTGTCAATATTCATAATCTATTAAATCCCAACACATAAATTCACAACAACATTTGATGACTACGCAAATCCACCATGAGAACAGTTACCAGTAATATGTCATTGACGAGTGCCCAGTTCAGTGACACTAGCGTTTCTCCAACATAGATAAATATCTGTAGGAAACACATACAAAGAAAATATCAAATGACACATTCTAACTAACTTGATAGAGTAAGGTTTAATGTCCCACCAAACGCATTATAAATCATAATGGGGACAGGTTTTTACGGGTAAAATGACCCAACCAACAGTGTCAAAGCACTGAAGGAAGACAGGTCCAAAGGATTAGGCTTCAATCTCATCAGGTCCACCCCATCACGCTCACAATAATACAACAAGTATGCGGTATGAAACATAAACACACAGATAAACATAAATAAATCTATACACAGTTAAATGGGCCCAGTGTGACAAAACCCAATCCAGAGAACTGTAAGAACTGCTCACCTAAGTGTGCTTATGACTGTGCACAGCTTCAGTACACAATACAACACAGAACAGTTCTGATAATCTCCCCTCTTATCTCCAGACAAACATCATAGCTCAGCTACTGATGCACTGAATTTCAGTAAGCTGAACAGCGTTAACAGATTACAGACATGGTAAAACTTAAAACAGAAAACTGTCACAAACCCAGGTAATAATAGAATTGTATCTTGAAAGAACAAGACACAGTAAGAGAAACGGAGCTCCAGCGATAAGACCAAATGCACAGACAAGCGGATCTGCACGAGGTGTGAGCTGCCTCAGTCTCTTCGCAGCAAACATGCCAATTGCCACACCAGAAAACCCCGCCAGGCATGTCACAATGCCGAATATGAAACTCACTCTGCAACACGGGCACACACACACACAACAGTCACTCCACTTAACAACCACAAAAACAAGATGCACTGCTCCGATGGCTACAGCATGCTGCTTCTGTAAAATAATCAGCTTATATCACTGCAACAGGATCTCATATTCTTTGAGTCATTATTATCATCATAACATTTAACGTCTCCTACATGATAAACTATGTCCATATCTACAGCATACAACTGCTCTTCATGACGCTGTAGCCTACATAATGCACTTCAGCACACCACGTCACCATAGAAATACTGCATCACAACTGCCATGCAGGGAAGTTACTTCAACGGTCTTCTCTAGACTGTGATCATGGGAAAAACCCATGATTATAGCACAGGTGTCCAAACAGCCTTCAGAAATTCCGGACCATGTTTGCCATTTGGCCTTGTTAACAAACTAACATACCAACTATTTAGTAGAAACTTTAACCGTCTGCTTTCAATGAAAATTCAAAGTATATGAAATATATACCATATTCATTCACCAGTTATCCAAAAATTAAATAAGATAAAAAATGAAAGCAAGCATGGTAAATACCAAATATGGTAATATGGTAAGAACTACCCCAGTCAACAAACTGAAATTGCCGAAAAGTTTTTAAACACATTCAACTTCAGTGACAGCTTTTTATTTGTGGTGACTTCTTTTATATAATAGCAGTCATCAGCTTGGCTCTCAAATGAGAAATGCATAAACATCAACTTACTGTGCATCGCTGGCATCAACAGGTTGTACAAGTAATGACTTGTAGATATACAACGGCGCCCACAGAGCTAATGCTCCGGTTACAAATGAGACGCAAGTAAATGCGGCAGCAGACAGCATGAAACTTTTGCTGTAAAATAATACAAAATACATCGTCACTTAAACCTTGCTAAAGCACTGACTGGATGTTAGACTGGTGTCATCACTTTACATTGCTTCTGGTGTAAATTTTACAGTAATACAGAGCTCGCCAATTGATCAAAGCCCAAAGCGTGAGACTGTGCAGACCACAGAATTTAGCAGACACAAGGGCGGTTCAAAGGAGGGAGAGAGGGCCGCCGCCCCAGTAAAAATTATGGCCCCCTCCGTGCCCCCCCAATGTAATCCAGCCTTGTTAAAACTGCCAAAGCCTAATAAGCGTTTGTTTGTTTGAAGTTTATGATAAATCATAATTTACCACAGGGGTGGTTCACTATGGCAATATAGGTCCGTGCCCCCCAGCTGCAATTACAGCCACCCCACTGGCCCCCAAAATGTAAACCCTAGAACCGCCACTGAGCAGACAACATGCATCAACTTGGATAACCGCACAAAGCTGGCCATTCTGCAGTATCTGGTAGACAACTGCCAGTTGACCACCACTGGCCACTGACAACTTCAACTGTCCACCGTTGCTACGTGCAAGGTCCTAAGAACTTGCACAAGTCTGGGCAATCTACCATTCACCGCATCTACCTCTCCACTTCTGTGATTCAGGAAAAAAACACCCACTTGGAGTTACATCCATTGGTGAAGAAGTACCTGTTTGCTGAGGACTGCAGCGCCTAGTGAATGTTGCTATTACAGCACCTTATAAAGTTCTTATCTAGATATAACATCACTTATGGCTATAAAACAAATAATTTACAACAGTGCCATGCTGGGAAGTAATCAAACTGCTGAAAGAGTACAGTAGCAAAGCATTTTATAACATAAGTATGACGGATAATACTAGCATAATATTAACTGTGGCATTAAATTGGTAACATCAGTTCGAGGAAATAATCCATAATTCACAAGATGTCAAGCTGCCGGCACGACAGCAAGAAATGTAAGCTAAATGTGTGAGACTTAATAGGTTTATTAATATGGTAGTAGTAAATCAAAAATAATCAAACCAGCGAAGTCTCATATCCAATAAAATAATGTGAACACACATCCCACATAATATTTTAATGCTTTTATTTTTGCCTGCATACGCATAAAACAACGTCTACCTAGGAATTACTGCTGTTATGTTCACTACTTACAGATCACCTATTTACACTGTGCTACTACTTGTGTATTTTGATTAACTGTCCTAGTTTTCTAGATTTATTCGAAGTTCGGTCGAGTCCACCAAATGTCTTCCTCAAGAAAACCTGACTGGACTGCAGTACATACAAGACATTTTACACAGCTACCATACACAGGCATTATGATGTATTATACTATTAGCATAATAAAACTTACTGCTTCACAAGATATTTAAGGTCTTCCTTCCATGCTGTTGTTTTCAGATGTGTTCCACCTTCCGAAGCACCTCTGGGTGGCTCTTTAATGAACAGAACGGTCAGTATGACACAGACAACACCAAACGCTGGTGTGACCTACAGAACAAGCCAGTCTTGTGTACAATGACAACACTAGAATGAAAACACCTTAGAGGTGTGTTCACGACGAGGCGCGTTACAAATCTATGTTTACCTTTGCCTTTACCTAGAATAGCTATACCACTGTCAATCAATACTCTGCAGCTACTTGAAGAAAATTTCTGACAGAAATGAAAAAATCTCGAGAAAAGAGCTTGATAAAGTAAAGACAAGATGACAGTATTGCACGTAACTATAGTATCATTTACTACTGAGCATAGATATTATAGATAAAACAAACATTACCAGCTACACATATGCCAACAACTGTATGTGCTTTAGGTTCGTATTAGTGCTGCTAATGATTAAAAAAATTAGATCAATTAACCAAAACAGTTTGATCTTTAGTTAATCAATAAATTTTCCATTAATTCAAAACACAATACAGACAACATAGTTACCTAACGTTACTTGCAAAGTTATTAAACTGCTACAGCACAGCAAATAAAAATAGTGTAAGTCATCACCATCCTCTCATTTTCGTAATTTTTTTTATTAAAAAATTAATGAAACTTGACAGCTCATGTTGTACATTTTTGCATCATTTTTACCCACAAGTTACTGGCAAAGGCATTATCAATTTAAATTTGAATTAATTATGTCAGCATTCTGTACCTTACTTGTTAATTTTTCTCGACATGTGTGTTTTTTAAATCATTAAAAAATTAATTAATTTTTTAAAGATTAAACAATTAATTAATCACCAAAATCAACAGCCCTGGTTCACATCATAACGCAAGACACTGACATAATTAGTTTTACATCATTTGCCTATCAAAATAAAATGAACAAAAGTATAGTTACCCTCAATGCCCACTGCCAACTGCCCATGATGTAACCAGCATATGCACCAGTCATGTAGCCCAAGCCACTGATATACAACAGCAGCAAATGCACACGAAGAACAAAGTTAATGCATACACATTGATTTAATACAGACACACATGGATTGTTTTAACTGAAGTATTTTCATATTTCTACTGCAGTCATACACATTGATTTAATACAGACACACATGGATTGTTTTAACTGAAGTATTTTCATATTTCTTACTGCAGTCAGTTCTGCTTCATGTCCAGAATTACACATCACATATGGCAGCAAACTTAATGAGATTCTTAACAACACATCATCAAAATGCCCAGAAAGAAATGACTGCAGCAACTGATACATCACTGCATCAAACAACAGTCAAAACATCAGACGCAAAGTAAGAAGGACCTGGGTACTGTAACTCGCTGCTGTTTGACATCTCTGACAGCCTTCTTTAGGCTGTACAAAATGCTGCAGCAAACCCTGATACTAGATGGTGTGAGAACAACACGCCAGTCTTGAAGCAACTTCACTGGCTGCCAGTGTAGTGTATTAAATTTCAGCTGGCTATTCTGGTTTACAAGGTGCTGAATGGCCTGTCCCCGCAGCACCTGGCAGATGCCAGCTTATCACTTTTACTGGCTGCAGATGACTTCGAATGTCCAAGTCACTACATGTCAGGTTCCGAGAACTAGCGATAAACTATTCACCGTTGCTGGACCGTATCTCTGAAACAATCTTCCTTTCCACCCACGTGATTCTGAACTTACTCTCATGGAGTTCGACTGGTCAGTGAAGATGCACCTGTCTGTGCTGAGGACCGCGAGTCTAGTTGCCTTATAAATTAAAATATACATTACATTGCATACACAGTGAACCATAAAAAACGTGACATTGTATTTTTGACAATAACGTCGGCTAATCTAAACCGATTTTTATAGTTTTTATATCATTGTAATCGAGAAGAAATGCTACATGCGACGGTAGTAAAATTTAACACATCACCTTAATTATGTGCATGCCTTACTTCGTAAAAGTAAATAAAAACAGTTTTCAGTTAAAAACGCTATTATTCTTTGTTCATTTACGATCACAGCGAAAGAGAACAGAAAAAGTCATCTCCAATTATCACATTTACAGTTGCCATTTTGACATTGTTATTTTGAGAGTAGCAATCATAAATAATGCTCAAAATGTCTGCCTTCAGCGACGACACAGGCTGACAGACGACGCCTCCACTCGTCGTTGGCGTGGTTCACAACGTCCACTACCGGGTGCTCATTCAATAGACCTCGTTGATCACACACAATCGCTTCAGAATGACAAAAAGTCCTCCACACCACGCTTGCTCCACTTCTTGTTTGAAAATTCCTTAATTAATCGTGTCACCCCGTACTTTTAGGATTCCCAGACATTTTTTTATCAATATCTTGCTTTCTTTTGTTAACATTTTAAGTTTTTAACGTAATTTCGTCGTAAGCAAACAATGATACATTTATTACGTCATTAGCAACACTTTCTT
>Ga0049105_1001250_pt1 | contig 10921 bp, 8 predicted proteins | sample WorMetvaBAHAMAS1_FD_61260 | JGI IMG/M metagenome (GOLD analysis project Ga0049105, IMG submission 61260) | Worm MetaG Olavius vacuus BAHAMAS.1 | ecosystem: Host-associated > Annelida > Digestive system > Unclassified | place: Germany: Marburg | collected 2013-04-09 | reverse complement strand
TAACCCTAATTTCCCGAGCAGACTGATCAGATAAATTGGAGTGGAACCGTCGAATGGTACACTGTTGTCAAATAAATCTAGTTTAATAAAAGAATGCACCCAAATGATCTACACATTGTAGGGGTGTGCCAGAAGTGCCCATGCATAAATTAGGCAACTAGCTAATGATAAAGTATATTAACACAGCACTCTGATGCAGAACCGCTGATGTGCTGTCTACATTAGTATGATGTGAACAGAAGCATATTCAGAATATGTTTGAAGCATCTTCACTGACGGCTGGATCTCTATAAGTCTGCGGATGGGTACAGCTGTTGATTCTGTGTCAAGTGAATGCCGAGAACACCGAAGCTGACGTAGCCAGTAGCAGCACAACGTGCTGACCATGCATCGAGCATTTCTTGTAACACAGTGTAATGCAAACTCAGAAAGTCAACTTACCAACACGAGAGCAAGCGAGAAGTGACAGAGCTGTGGTGAGAAGATCATGTCCAATGTCTGACTCGAGTCTATTCAAACTGAATGACAATAACTGCGACACTGTGTGTGGCATCGAGTTCAGATGTACCTTCACCTGTGTCACAGACATACACGCATACATCACAGGCCATCACTTACACATAAAAATAGGCTGTGCATAGTTAAAAAAATTTTCTACAGTTAATGATTACTTAAATCATTTATTTTGATTATAAACCAATAATTACAAAAACTGTTCTTCATATCAATTAACAGTTTTCACAACGAGACATAATTAATGAGTGTTTTTCATCCAGTCTCAAAAAACAAACTAAAATGTCGTTCAGTTTATAACATGATGTGATCTTAATCTAAATTTAACAATAAAATTTTTAATCAGTAAATTAAATAAATAATCATGTGATTAATCATTAATATTCTACCCCTATTAATAATGATTAATATACGGTATCGAATAATTCGGCGACATAGTCTACAATATATCACGTGCGACAATAAACGACACTCATGCTGCCATTTTTAATAGCTAAAATTACATGTACCATATTCTTAATATTCTGCAGTAAACTTAAAAATGCAAAAATATATCTTTAAATGCAAACAAGAAAAACAAATCCGTGAAGTGACATGAAACAAACCTTCTCGTAAATTCCAAACACACGAAGTTCTTCACAGGCAATGTCCAGATACATCGGCATGCCAGCCTCTTTCTTGGATAACAGGATCTTCATCTGAAATATAACAGCACGGTCAAGTTACCAAGTGAAGACCAAGTGTGGCTAAATAATTTACTTACGTACAATAAACAAACAAAAAATGTGATGTTTTTCAGTATCGAACACACTGCCATTTGACAGCCTGGATGTGCTGCCTGCAAAATGGGACTATTTTCTGAAGCACCTTTCGTGATGCCACTATATTACTGGTTTCAATAATAACTGAAGACGAGATTCCTCCGAAAGATATTACGTGTCGAGCAAGACATTAAACTCTACTGTTACATACTTAATGCACGAGAAAGTAAGTAAGTAAATAAATAAGGCAAAAGTAAGTAAGTTACGGCAGTGTTGTAGCACCTGGTTATTGAATGCCGACTCGTCCAACTTCTTGGCATATTTAGCAAGTTTTCCTCTCACCACGTCTGCCTTTTCCAGGATGTCCAACATTCCAACCTCGATGAAACCAATCACTTCTGACCGCCGCAGCTGCAATGCCTTGTGAGTCTCGGACTCCACTCGGGTGCTTATCACGAACCGCACGTTCTGTCAAAAAAGAAATGGCAATCCACAATTCACAGGCAACTACACCAAACACACATACGTACAATGAATGATTTTCACGTCTGCCAGAGTCAGCCAGTTGCCCCTACTACTGTCTAACCAATAACAACAGTGCAGTGAACATTCAAATGTTGCCAAAGTAAACAGATGTTAAATTAACAAATCAACACACTTGTGTTGTTTTACCAGTGCAGAATTGTACAAGTTTCTCATTTTGTGTTCATTGCATACATAGATATCCTGAACAGCTGTAAGGGCATCGTTTGCCTCGCTGTCCTAACATACTGTACATTCAGAAAGTGTACTCTTAACTTCTAAATGTTGAATGAGTAATGGTGAAGATGAAATATTCTAAACTGGTGGATCAGTGACTTTCCATGACGCAAATGACAAGAGCATCGTCATCTCGATCCTTGGTAACTTCGATTTATAACAAATTTCTTCACTGTAGCTCACTATTTGGGAACATTTCTGACTCCATAAAATCCTGCACACATGTGCACAGAGAAACTCACTCTATCAACTCTATGCTGCAGAAAACCGGCACAGGCTGAAGCTGTTGACCAGTATGATCCTGATCACACACTGGATCACAACTTCAGTCTGTGGACTAATGTTACCACTGTCCACCACAAACCTGCGGTATTTTCTCCGGTAGCCATGACAACGATGTTGCCTGGTGAGAGCTGTCGAGGTCATTGGTGCCATCAATAAAGAAAGTGACGGAGCTCGGTGCAGTGAGTTGGCCGCACTCGGTCAACAGCTCATGAAACTTGCTCACTAGCTTCCTGTGCTCATTTCACGCACACACAAACACGCAACAACCTCTTCATTGTGTGTAACATACATGCTACTTTCCTGGCACAATATCATTCCATTAACATTCAGCACATGGAACTACGTCCCTGAGTAAGCAAGTGAGTAGATTCTTAATGGCACTTCAGACTCAGCAGAAAAAAAGTTTACTGGCACAAAAATGTCAATAAGATTACTTATTACAAAATTCTGTGAGTGCTTTCATTGCCATATCTCTAAGGCACATAAATGTGTAGTCGTCAGCAGAATGTACGAGGCCATCGTCAGCAAGTCTGATCAATGGTCATGACTCCATGAAGTGGATGACTGTCCAAAAACGACCACACAGGCATTCGTCCAACAACGTAAATGACAAATATATAAGAATAAATAACAATATATCTTTGTTCAGAAGCTTAATCAGAAAAGTACAAAGTCATAAAGCACAGAATGACTTTCTGCATCATCATATACACGAGTTCCAATTTATTAAAAGATCCAGTTTTTGGCCCAACCGTACTAATACTAAACAAATAACAATATTCATTCACTAATGTTGACGCTGGCAAACTGCAAAAGGTGCTTGCTGGTAACTTCATCAAAACCTGTGTGCCTTGTGCAGTGCCAGTTAAGAGTAACGACAGGCAGTTAACATCACATAGCAGACTATGCCGACACAGACATGCATTTGCTGCATCTACGAATTTGGACTATATAAGTGTTATCATTATTATTATTACTACCACATACGTGTATTCATCAAAGAAGCCAACAGCAGGAAGCTGAAATCTTGTCGTCAACTCGAAGCAGAATCGACGAAGTACAGCAACAATGTTGCGTGATCCGGGCGACGCTCCGACAAAGTTCACAAACACATCAAAGTTCAACGTCATTGTCTTTGCCTCGATGTGCTGCATCATCAACGATGCCTGGAACATTAACGACAACAGAAGACATGCTATAATGTAGCCATCAAGTTGTTGTTCTTGTGGTGTAACGGCCTAACAGATGGTCAAGAAATCAGACTCATAAATCAGAGGTGAAAGGTTCGACTCCCACTGGTGTGTTGCCAAATAATAATCCTAAACAAAATATTTAGTGCGGCCTATTATCTCTGTGCATTGACTGCATAACTCTAAAATACATGTGAAAACTACAGCATGCGTAAACTGCTGTATGATGACAGATTGACTGTTTATTGCTTGCTGACTCTTCAGCAGAGTGTAGACAATGTAATCCTCCTTCAGTCTATTAAGTAAGTAAGTAAATAAATTAGCTAAAGTTCTTGAATCAACCACCCCATGATTAGCTCCAAAGTTGTAAAAATAGTCCTGCTCTGTTTCATGGTTGGAAGTGTTAAAAGGCAGCTAAATCAGGGTTTGGTAGTTTTACACTTGACTTAACTAGGGCAAGTTTTTTTGTGTTTGTTTTTTCCCTATATTTCAGTGGCATGTGCTATTTTGTTTCTTTGTTTTTGGTTGTCAGTACCAGTGCAATTGACTGCCTGGAGAGACTTGTCTCCAAAATAACCTGTTAAGTGGATGCAAAACTCTACTAAGTCAACTCTTGAATCAATTACATCACAGTAACATGTGTCATTGCCTCTCTTATAATGTACACGTATAATCAATTTAGTGAGACTGAGCTTAAACATCAAGTACACGAGCATACAAATTATAGGCAAGCCCCAGCTGGTAAGTTGGCAAAAAATGTAGCCAAAAAATGCCAACCGAATTAACTCAGAAAAACAGTAAACAAAAATAAATACACACAAATATAACAATATCAAAAATACAAAATAAAAGCAAAACAATATACATAAATAAAACACAAATCAGAATGTTAGGAAAGACGTTTCTACCATTAGTGATGATTTTCCAGCTCCATGTTTTCCAGTGATAACCAGGATTCCACTGTCATGGCTCTTAAGCACTGATGTGCACTGTTTCAGCAACGATTTACGACCAACGAATCCATCACAAAGCGACTCGACATAAAAATTCTGCAGCGCACCTTCATGTGACAGCTCATTTATGCCAGTGTCCTGTTTACAAAACACGACAGCAAACAATCAGTCAGTAAGTTTCCATCTGTTCACAACACGGCGCTTAGAAACAAAATTCACTTTGTACTGCAACATCAACCAAGAAGCGTGCATTTAGCAGATGCATAGCTTTCCACCAAACATAACAAAGCCAGCAGCACATACTACACTCGAGACCCAGCAACAGCGACCGGTCAGACGAGTTACGGTCAATGGCACGACACATGTGAATGTGCCCGACGACTTAATCCACACCTTGCAAATATGTCACAAAAGAAGATAATAAAATACGAAGAAAAAAACAACGTTGTGGACAGATGGACGTACTTCAGCCGGGTAGAACTTCTTAACTGCATTCCACAGGTTATTGAGCACTCTCTGAGCAAATGTCTCCAGCCCAGTGACATATGGCTTTCCATCATGCACGCCTCCCCAAGTGCACGGGAACCTAGACATCACATCACAAACCATCAAATATATGGCACGTTAAATTTATAATGCACAAAATATAAAACAAAAAAAAATAACTATAAAAATTAACCAGATTTCAGCATTATCACACTTATTGTATTAAATAACATATTGTTATTTCAAATACATATTGGTTAGACATCAGAAATGATATTCAGCTTATAATAATGCATTCCTCCAGTAGTTTTCAAAAGCTTCCTCAGAAAACTCTGGAGGACCATCAGCAATGTGCTAAGCCAGTAGAGCTGGGAAAGAGCCATGAGACTGGTTGTGTGTGATATCCTGTAACTGCAAAGGTGACCATATGACTGGCATCACAATGGCAATGCATAGAAGGCATACTACTATACAAACTTAATGGCCTAAGAGAGAGAGAGAGAAAGAGAGAGAGAAGAGAACCTTGCCTGTGCCCAAGAAGAGCACAGCAACACAAGGCTTTGATATCCACTGCCAGTTGTATGTGCTGATCCAATTACAGAGAGGATAGAATGCTGCTAATTTTCACAAATGGCAAATTGGCAAATGGTATCGTCAAACAAATGCTCATGTGATCAGTAATAGACGACGAACCACATTGTGCAGTCACATCCCCTGACCAAACTTGTGCTTCTACAACTATGTTCTGCTGATGATAATGTAGAGATTGAAGCACTCACTTTATCTGTACTTTGTTAACAAGACCAGTCTTACCCATCAAAGACCTCCAAGCCACTCGTCTGAATTCTACTCTTCAGTTTCGTCACTTTATTCTGTGCATCTTCGTTCTCCACATCAAACACGGGTCGCCACTGCTTCGGCACGTCACTGCAGACAAGTAAAGATGACACGCTGCAATTTTACAGCAATGCTGCTAAATAAAACACTTTTATCTCTTCTAATTCGTTCTTCATCATTTTTTTGCTTCTATTTTGTGCGAGTGACTACAGTGGCTGCCCTGCCCTGACTCATTACCAAGACTTCCAAGATGTTATAATGCAATGAAAAAATACGTAGGATGCAGCAAATATGCACACCTCAAGAACTGATTGCTGCGAAAGTAGAAGAAAGACTTTTCCAGTGCATCAGCTGGTTTAGCAAGCGCAGCCAGGTAGATCTCCAGCTCCGTGGCAGAGGCACAGGGCGGATAATCCCGGACCCAGTCAAACTCCGACGATGAAGGAACATCATATTGGTCTGGTGTCCATCCATAGCGGTCGCCCAGAATGCCGACGAACAAATGACACTTGGACACTTCACTCAGGCACAACTCCAGAGTCCTAGATGCCACAGTGTCATCAGTACAAAAAGACAGCATTTGTTGTTGCATATTGCCAAGCACGAAACTTATGGCCAACTCCATAAACATCACTCACTTAAGTACTAGTTAAACAAAAAGTGTTGTGCATTACATTAACCATGAGATAACACTGGCCAACACTAATACTGCCAGTAAAGCTTACCACTTAAAGTGGCCGACACCGATTTCTATAAACATGTCTAATATATAAAAAATATATGAATGTATCCACACTTCTATACATATAATAGTAAATTTACACATACATTACATGTAATATACAAAAATGTGCAAAACGAATAAATAAAATTATGATCATTTCCATACAATTTCGGATTGCTCATTTAGAGACCTGCAGTAGCGTGGGCTACTGAGACTGGTTAAGCCTAGTCGTGCAACCTGTCAGCTCAATTTATAAACATTCTGCCATTTTTGTGGGTGAGCTTTTGGAAGTGATCAATGGCTACATTATTTGCTATTACATGAATAGGACATACAGCATCTAGATTACATATGTATAAGTCTGTGACATTAACCGGCATACTTAACGCTCGATGGCCAAATCGACCAAAGTTACATGCCACGTCAGTCAGTCAGTCAGTCAGCCTGTGAATGTTAAGTTGACTTACGTATGCACATGTTGCATAACTAGCTCAAATTTATCAGCCTCTAAATTCAGAAAGGCTAGTAAGAAACACGAGAAAATGAAACTGATATTAGCCTCTAATACCTGTGAGACTGTGCATCATGCTGGCTGACGCCCCATCGAAGATCCACATCTCGGATGTTCACAAACAGATGCTCCGCACGAGCTCTAAGTTCAGGGAAGACGAATCGTGTCAGCAAATTACGCTCGGCGTGCATGTCGAGAAACGTCGATGAAATGAAAACACGACACATGCGCCATCTGAACAGAATCAGAAATGTATTGCTTCTCACTGGCACAGACCAGCTACAACTAAGAGACGTCACCAAGTTTTCATTAACTGTAATTTTTGTTTCATTCATTTCACGAGTGCTATAGTGTCCTGTCAGTGATGTGCAATGTCTAATACTTTCTGGAGTGATTCTCTCTACTACTCTGTGAATGACTGAGCAAGATGAACCATAGTACCAAATTTGTTGAATATCCATTCACGGTCAGCTTCTGCGGAAATGCACGAGAAGTAACACTCCACAACTTTTTTACATTACATATAATTTATGACTAACACATGCCGAGATCTCAGCTGAATGAAGCCCAGAAAAGAGTTTGTCACATTATCTATTACCTTTGCCAAGATTGTTCCAACACCTTGCCTACGTGAATGTAATGACAACCGCATATGGAAAAGTTACCTTGGAACGGTTGACATCACAGGTAGAGGTTGTTCTGGCAACGGATGAGCGATTCTCTTGCGACTGGGAGTTGCTGCAAGGCGAGGCAGCGGCTTCAGCTCATATGACCTGTGAATGTTCTCAATGTGAGTCAGCTGTGCACCTTCCCCACGCTCTGCCACAAACCTGACCATCAACGACAACAGCACACGGTAAAGTTAGTAATGTGTTCAATATGAGCATTGGGTAGGCACGTAGCTACGGGGTAGACAGCGGGGCAACTGCCCCCAAAAGGCATGCCTTGTCTCTAGTAACAACAATGGTGGCACAGCTTTACTGTTCAAACCCTCCCAACTCTCACGGGAGTGAGTGAGTGAATAGTTTCTTAATGGCACAACAGCACATTAGGCTATTTAGTGTCTTTCGATGATGTGAAAGATTTGACAAAATAGGGAGTATATAATCAAGGCTATTTGGCTATGATAAAACACAGTAACAAATAACAGGGTTTCATAGGAAACAGTAGCAGAGGAACTGATTCAATGTGGCCTCGGTACTCAGCTGCCTCTAAGCCTAGCTGTTGCTGCCACTGCAGAACAGACAGAGAGTGAAACAAACAATGATGACAAACAATGTACCGAAGGATCTGGTCACTGAATCCAGCGATGTAGATGTCGTTCGCACTGCATGGCGAATTCTCCACCCTAAAACATTTTACCAAACTGCAGACAGCACATCAATGAAAGTCACACACACCATGACGAATAACTCCTCCTCATGCAAACTGCTTTATGATGCAGGACTACATAACTGAGCTTCGTTCAGCACTGCCCTCTCACAGCTCTGTGGTGTACAAATGCACCGCTCATCCTAGTTTCACGGTCTTGTGTCGGCAAGGACAAGTTATGGTGACTGCAGCTTCTCTGTCGATGGACCAACTGCATGGAACAAGTTGCCATATGATTTGTGCTCTACAGACATCTCGCTGGACACATTCAAGAGCAAACTGAGAACATTTCTGTTTGACGCCGACATGCAATAGCGCATTTGCTTCATCTGCAAATCGGGCTATAGATGGGTCATCATCATCATCATGCCACTAACTTTCCGGTTTTTACAACGGTACCAAATTATACCACTTAAGTGACTGGCGTACAAGGCAATCAACAACTTGCCCAAGGTTGTTACATAGCAGTGCTTGACTGTGAGTCAATCCTGTAGCCTCTCAGTCTTCATCCAGTATCTACCACGCCATCACACTAAAGGATACTACATCAACATGTCTGACTTCCAATCATCGGCACAAATACCACTCCATCTTCAAAGGTTTCCTTAAAAACCTTCCAAGACTAGCAATTCACCCGATAAACCTAAAAACCTGGCATAATTGTTATCATACAGACAGCCTAAAAAATTACCAAAACTTTTATAATGAAAGACAAACTTAAGTAAGAAAATTTATGCACAGCAACTAAATACCTTTAAAAAACTATACTCACCCACAAAATTTGCCTCCAAGATCGACATTAACGAACAGCAGATGTGAGTTAACAATTCGCCGATACTTCTGAAGAAATGACGTGACAATGTCGCGTAATGATGGATTAAGGCTGCTAGACAGAAGAATCAGGTTGTTGACCTACAAATAAGTAAATCTGAACCGATAAACGTTTTGCACATTAAACATATTAATCGTATTTTATCACTCAAAACCAAGCAATGGAATGCTCTACAAGCATATGCCAGAACAATTTCACCATACATTGCATTAAGCAATAAACAAAAATGCTGCTGTTCAAGGCATTCTTTGATGACAAACGGACATGACTGCACCGCTTGTAACAACAGAGGTGCAATATAATTTAATATACACTGTCCCTGCAGCAATTGCTGCGATAGTGTCACATTGATCTGTTCATGTATGTTAGTACAATAATATAAAAAAGCAGCATACAGCCACAGCTGTGAGACTATTAACAAGCTGTCCATTACTGAAAATGCTGAAAATAACTTTTCAACAAACACATTTTTCTATTTAGAATAAACTACAAAATGTGAATTAATCATCATAAACAAAATTATTACCTCAAAACAACCAAAAATTACTGTAAAATATAATAATGAATTAAGTAACTGTAAAAAATTGCAAATTATCATCAACTGAAGTGCATCAGTAGTTTTACGTCCCACTCAACATACACTGCGAGTCAAAAAAAACTAAGCCACTATATATTCGTTCATAAATTTGACAAATGTTGGCCGATTTTCAAATTTTTTTCACTTTTGTATTTCCCAAGAAATTTGCAACAACGCTCATGCCTCGTTGCCCACCACACCTTAGCAGTGTCGCTCCACTACCTTGCAAAACTTAAAATTTTAAATTCAACCATTTTCGGTTACAGCTTTTACAAACCAAACCTAAAAATAAATATTGTTACGTTTTTAATGTAATTAAAGTTCAGTGGGTTACCATGGTTACCATTTCTGGTTTATGCAGCCATACCCAAAATCTTCAGAAAAGTGCGTCTATGCGCTGGCTGTGACGAGCAAGAGACAGGTTGCACCAGAGCGTCTCTTACAGACACGCTCGATCTTCACCAAGTTGATAACGGTGTCCATGGGTGTGTCGAAGTTGGTCTGGAATAGACGTGATTTTTATCAATGCTCAATGATGCATAGGACTGCCATGAGGTGCTTCTAATTCAAAAGCTACTGCATGTCATGCATGAAATCTGTGGCGGGTTCTTTGTCTTCTAGCAATTCAGTGTTCCTGCTCACCGAGCCCCTGGGACAATCAACCTTCTGAAACGAGACACCTGCGTTCATTGTACCGGACCTTTTGTCACCCATCAGCACAGATCTGAACCCGATTGACTACAAAAATATGGGAGAAATACAGCAGCAGGTCTATCAAGTTCTTGATGTCGATGAACCGAAGCAGCACTTGATCGATGTCTGGCATCGTTTCAAGCAAAGCGTCATCGATGACACAGTTGATGAGTGGCGCAAGTGTCTTTACAAGTGAATTTGTGTGAAAGGAATACCTTTCGATCATTTAATTTAACTCCAATAATACGTATGTTGTTTTGCATATCTTAATTGCTAATTTTATGAACATTAATGAAGAGATACTGTGTCAAATGCAGCAGAATTTCGCCAGTTTCGTTCTTTTATATTTTGCAAGGTAGTGCAGCGACACATCTGAGGTGTGGTGGGCAACGTGCTGTGAGTTTTGTTGCAAATTTCGTGGAGAATACA
>Ga0049105_1001249_pt1 | contig 10922 bp, 6 predicted proteins | sample WorMetvaBAHAMAS1_FD_61260 | JGI IMG/M metagenome (GOLD analysis project Ga0049105, IMG submission 61260) | Worm MetaG Olavius vacuus BAHAMAS.1 | ecosystem: Host-associated > Annelida > Digestive system > Unclassified | place: Germany: Marburg | collected 2013-04-09 | reverse complement strand
ACCGTTTCAAGCGGGCTCTGAAAACTCACTTGTTTGTTTGAGGCCGCAGCGCGTCTGAGATTAACTTAAAGGCGCGCTGTGTATAAATTTTCGGACATACATACATACATACACATAGAACGACGCTGCATCCGAGGACGAGTTAACTCGCATTAAACGCCTCACGGTGAATCGCCTCGTGACGAGTATAATCGTCCTAAACGGTAGAGGGGTTAAGTTCATCTCACTTCTTAGAAATATTTACTTGATTTGCTGCTCCTAACAGTTAGCAGTTGTTGAGTCGTAATATGTGTGTCCTTGGTAGCTTCCTTATTGTGAATTTTAATTTTAGTTGTATGTACTGTATTTGCTTAAACCAGGTCGGCTGTTGAAGCGTCATTGCCCAGAGACAGTGTAGTACTGCATGGTCACTCAGGTGCCGTGTACAGTGCCTGCTATCTGCATTCCGGTTTACATCTGCTGTCTGCATCGGCCGACAAAACAGGTTCGTATGTTCAGGACCGGTTGGAGTACAGAGTTTACTGCCTGCTGCAGCTTGAGTTGCAATTTCAGATATAAGTAAGTAAGTAAGCCAGTTTATACACAGCGCACGAAAAACACTGTCACTCGGCGCTGCAGCTGTCAGTAATGAAACAGTGCGTTCTGAGTGTTCGTCAAAATTGTCCAAGTGTAATGTCCAACTCTCGCAGCTGGGTGGGCAGACTAGATGACTTTATGTTTCGCTAAAACTAAAGTTTTAAACTCTAGTTTCAAACCGAATATAGGTCTAAAACCTAATTAGCATAAAAAGATAAAGTGACGCTGAAGTTTGGTTTCAAACTCGGTTTCAAACTAAACTCGTTCGCTAAAACTCAGTTTCAAACCAAAACTTCGGTTTGAAACCGAAGTTAATCTGAACAAGAAGACGAACGTCTCGCAACAAGACTGAATGAAGAGCAGCTATATCAGCTTTTTTAATATGGCGGTCGATCTAAAACTCGGTTTTAAACTCGGTTTCAAACCCAGTTTAAAACTCGGTTTGAAACCGAAGTCAAACTGAGCATTGGTTTGAAACTGGATTTTAGTGTCCAGATTTAGCTTCGGTTTGAAACTGGAGTTTAAAACTTTAGTTTTAGCGAAATATAAAGTCACCCACTGTTCCATGCTTGAACTAGTAAGGACTGCATTACACGTGCTTACTGCACATCTGAGCCTTCAACCGGGAAGTTGTTAATTCTAAAGGCTCTTCTGTCAGGGCAACTGTTGTTTGATAGCACATTTTAACTGCTTTTCAGAGTGCGTGGTTTAATTTGAGGCACTATAATTACCGGATTACGCACTCTTTATGAAGGGTCAATGGACTGGGGCATGCAGTTGTTTATCAGTGAGGAAGTTGTATGAACACACACGCCGAAGGGCAGTGATGCCTTGCGGCTCGGGAGTAAAGGCAGGTATGGTTTGTGTGTGGGTGGCAGGTAAAACTGTGTGATCCCCTTGTTACATGTGGGCCATATCTGAGCGCTTTAGAGATAAGGAGCTTATATATAAAGCACTATGTAAATTCAGCTGTTTACACATGTGCCTGCTGCCAGTGAGGTTATTATTATTTTTTTTGGGCCCACTAGCACAAAGCTGCAGGCGGAAATATTATTATTATTATAATTAGAACATAAAGATTAACGCGGTATAAACAAAACAGCTTCTAATTAAAACATAATAATCACGAAAAAGAGTTATCAAAGGTAAGTAAGTTAGTAAGAAGATTTCTAGTCAGTGCCCTTAACGTTCAGACACAGAGTGCCGCGGCCCAGCTAACCAAACATAAACGTTTTCAACGATTGTTTGAATTGACCGAAGATGATGTCCGGTTGCCGAAGCTGTTCAGGCAGACTGTTCCCCTGTGACGGAAGAATTGATAATCATGAAAATCATTGGATAATAGTTCCAAGCAGGCTGCCAGCTAGTGTTTACCATTGTGTTTGATGGGTCCACTGTGGCGGCACTAGCTGGTGTAAAACATGCAACTAGAACACACCCGTAAAGCGCAGACACCTGTAACAAGCAGTATAATTGGTATTGGCCAAAGGACGGTGATGCTGATCATCTGGAAAGGTAACTGTGATCTGGCAGAGGGCAATGGCCGCTGATGCTGGTTTGCTGTCTGTCTTGAGGCGCCCATGAGCTGCAGACCCTTTGATCTCACTGACCATCAAACTACCTTCATCCCGCAGCTGCGTTTCTTCGCTTTGAATGACTCAGTGGGCATCAGCAACCGGTGTCATCATAATAATCTTACTTTTTACCATGTCATGTCAATATTGTATTGCTTTATGATATATGCGTAATTGCTGTATGTCACGTAAGGCATTACGTGACATATGTTTCGTAATGCCTGTCGCATTACGTGACGGAGATATTTCACTTGAAACAGTTTAAGAGACTTTTAAAGACACTTTGATTTATGTAGTGCTGCGGCGCATAGTGACTGTTGCTTTTTTGTGCCGTGTACAAATATTCTTACTTACTTACTTACTTATGTGTAATGCAGTAAGACTGTGGGACATTGCTGGTCGGCGCTGCGTCGTTCGTTATGTCGGACACAGTTATCCGGTGCACTGCATTGATGCATGGTATGTCATGGAACATTTTCTTGCATTTAGTTGAAGTAAATGTTGAAAAGGTGATAGTATGCAAGGTGTTAAGCCTACAGTCAGGCCAAAGATATGATGGGAAGAAGTTTGATGAAGGGCTGAGAAGTCTGCAGTTAAACTGAGACTCTGCTGCCACATACCACATTCACAGAGGTGATCACATGCACAAGTGCTTCCTTCAGTGCTTTGGTTTGGTCATATGACCTGTAAAAATCATCCCCGATATGACCTATAATGTGTTTGGTGGGACGTTAAACCTTGCTCAATCCATCAACATTCACAGGTGATAACGATCGAATAATACACAAAATGTCATTAGCAAATGCGGTGGTGACACTGGTGTCGAAAACTCGTGTGACGTAACGTGAAAACTGAAATGGCTGAACAACAGTGGTGCGAAGTGCCCTTATTTTTGGAGAGCTGGACCCCTAACTAACACCGTGTGAACCTGGCCTAGACCAACAGCCATACATCTCAATCCATTCTGTCTGACTTGATCACAGATAATCAATGTGACCAACGAACCAACCATGGAGCGGCATATGCAGCAGCGTGGACACTGCACACCCCTGGAGATAAACATTGATTACTTTGTAGCACTAGTAATTCTGTTGGATAGGCATACATTTACTTACTTATTATTTTTCTAACGACATTATACCCTCCTCTCTGATAGACAACGTCTGAGCTATGATGCTTGTCTGGAGGTAAGAGGGGAGATTATCAGAACTGTTCTGTGTTGTATTGTGTACTGCAGCTGTGCACAGTCATAAGCACATGTAGATGAGCAGTTCTTACAGTTCTCTGGATTGGGTTTTGTCACACTGAGCCCATTTCACTGTGCATAGCTTTATTTGCATTTATCTGTGTGTATTTTTGTTTTATACTGCATAGTTGTTGTATTATTGTGAGCATGGCCCAGGGGTGGACCTGATGAGATTGAAGCCTAATCCTTAGGACCTACCTTCAGTGCTTTGACACTGTTGGTTAGGTTATTTGACCCGTAAAAACCCGTCCCCAATATGACCTATAATGTGTTCGGTGGGACATTAAACCTTGTTCAATCCAATCCAATTCCTAACGACATTATTATGTCTGTCATTTGTAGTCCAGCGGCTGCGATGTTTGCGAGCTGTTCGTTTGATCAGACGGCCAAGCTGTGGTCTACAGAACGAGTCTTTCCTCTGAGAACGTTTATCGGTCACACGCGCTCTGTCAATGTTAGTCTCTCGTGTTTATTTGCAACGTGAACAAATTATTTTCTCCCATGACCATAAGTGAAGATGTTCTGTTTATTATCTGTCTATAGCATATAGCATGGGACAGATTATACAATCGGTTTGCATCTGTCAGTCTGTCCATCTGTGAGCACTCTCACGGTCGCATTACTGGATCAATTTTCACCAAAATTGGCACAGCAGTAAGAACCCCCAAAAGGAAGAACGAGTTCGTTAGGGCTCAACATCGCACCACCCCTTCCCCTAATTTGTCCCCCAAAACCCCCATTTTAGGCCAAGAGGTCCTAAAAACCCATGCAAATATTAAGTAATCCTATATCTGCCTTAAATGTACGAGAATCACCAAAATTTTCGCGACTTTTAGGAAATCGAGGTCGAGGATCACAATGATGACGTCAGATTTTAGACCGGAAGTGGAAATACGGCCGTTTCGCACATGCACAATGAAAAATATGCAATATAAATGGCCGAATCGCCGAAATTTCCGCATCTTAAAGGAAATCGGGGTCGAGGAACACAATGGTAATGTCAGATTTTAGACCGGAAGTGGAAATACAGCCGTTTCGTGCATGCGCCATGTATCCGGCCATTATAGGAACAGTTCGTTCATTGTGGACGTGGCTATGGGGCAGATACCACGTTCCACAGAACTTATTTCTAGTTACAAGATATTGTTACTGTCCGGTAGCATATACATTGTACCAGTTCCATTTTTAGCTGTTGAAATTACAGTATTTATAAGTGTGTCAGTGTTTAGTTTTTTAAACAAATCTGCTTCGATATCATTGAGGTAGTATTCCGTTTCCAGTGTTGTCAAGAAAATGTATCAAATCGTCTTGCCACAGTTTAGTGTGGTTTCGTCAAGATTTAGCACAGTATATAGCATTTTTTTCTCTGAACACATTGTAATTTATATTGCACTGCCTTGGATAACAACTCTGTGATTGCCGCGGCTGATCATTACGGATGTCTAGTTTGCTTCGTTGTTAAATGTAAAAGTCATTTTGTGATCTTGTGTCACTTCGTCCTGCCAGTCAATGACTCCTCGGCTGCGTTAACTTACTGAGCGATGCATGAGCAAGAAGGTACGATTCAGCTATTTGCTGCAGCAAAATGTCGTATTTTTGGACATTTTGCTGCAGCAAATAGCCGAATCGTACCTTCTTGCTTATGCATCGCCGAGTAACTTAGCGCTGCTCACATTTAAGGCTAAGCACCACTACCCGATGGTCTTTCTCTGCAGTTGGTCCGTCGGTGTGGAATTCTTAGCCGGATTATTTGCGTGATCTTTCTGTTGGCTGAGATACATTTAGACAACATTACATTGCGTTCCTGCTTGCTTTGTACTAGTGAATACAGGCTTCAGGTTTTTGCGCTAGATAAATCTATGTTGACATTGTGACTGACTGCACAGTGTGTTCATTTCCACGCCAATGGCAACTACCTAGCGACTGGTTCGTCGGACTCGACTGTGCGTCTGTGGAGCGTGCAAGATGCCCAGCCGGTGAGGTTGATGCCGGGCCACCGTGGAATGGTGATGGCCCTCGCATTCTCGCCAAACGGAAAATATCTGGCATCTGCAGGTACCGAGATGAAGTATACATTCGCGTGATTGCTGTTTCGTTACGTGTGATATGTTATTTGACATTGCTTCTTTGATTGAGAAACCTGCTGGAAATTGAGTTAATAGGACAGTTGCACAAAGGGTATTATTATTATGTCGCAAGTGCATTCAATGCCAGATTGCGTAGCCAGGTGACTTTGTTTTACAGGTGGGGAGGGGATGGCAAAGTCGGATGTGGTTAAAGTGGGTGAGGTGTGCTTAAAATGTTCTTTTCAACCACTTCTTGTCCCTTTTACTGCCTTCCATTTGCCTTTGCCCCTTGCTATGATTCAATTACTGTGCATAGAGCACTGTAAAGTGGCCACAGGGTCTGGTGCAGAGCTGTGAGTGCCAGCGTGTTTGCAGCATTTTGTGGGTTAATATGTGACCAATGATATCGCCAGAATTTCGACTTCTGCTGCCTAATTTGTAATGCAGTGTAGCAGTAAACATCATGCTACTAGTATTTCCGATGAACTGGGCGGTGCAACGTAATACCAAAAAGTGTGAGAAGACAGAACAGTACTCGATACCATTCAGCCAGACTTCAGCCACTGGCTTCATTGCTTCTGAGTTGTCTCATTTCGGTTGACTTCACAGTGCCAGTAGCTTTGTGATGGCATTCTCAAGTCGTCATTGGTCTGTGAGATTGCTGTGTTCTCAGGTGACAGTTAGTTGCTTCCCGTCTTGAGACTATGCGACATAAAGACTTCCAGCTGTTTTTCCATTAGCTGATGTGTAGGGAATCTGTTCTTGAGTACCTCTTTCCCTACGGAAGTGTAAGTTGAGAAGTGTTTGTCACAGGTGAAGATCAGACGGTGAAAGTATGGGATCTGGCGTCGGGCACGCTGCTGAGCGACCTTCATGGTCACACTGACTTCATCTACAGTCTTGTGTTCAGTAACGACAGCGCCTTGCTAGCTTCCGGTCGGTAACAACACTATGCACACAGTCAGACTTGTAACTCATAATGCCTGTTTTCCACCCTCATGTAACATAACGTAACGTAACATGCTGTAACATAAGCATTTTATGTTTTGCAAAAACATATGTGAAAATTTTACGTAATGTAAGGTATTTTTACGTTTTGCCGAAATGATACATAAAAATTTTGACGTAACGTAAACTACTTATGGCACGCTTACGGTTCTTACGGCTGCTCCGTAATAAATAGAAAAATAGAACTTGGTTCTATTTTTTACGTTACGGCACGTTGCGTTACGGTACGTTACGGATCGAAACGTATGGATCAACGTTACTTTACGGTTTCTTGCGTTACATTACGTTACGTGAGGGTGGAAAACACGCATAAGTCGCATCTTACTGTGACTAGCACTAGATGGCCAGGTAGTAACAAAATCCTTAAGTGCGCACTGGGCATCTGTACTGTAGTCAGGCTATAATTGGGTTAGATGACGACATTCAGATTACGTAAAAGGAAGTGGTTGATAAAGATTTAAGAGGTTTGCATTTAAACAAGGAAGGCTCATTGGTTTGCAGAACATGGAGACGAAGATTAATAAATGGCAGCACTATCGGTAGGGCATCGGACTTGCGATTTGTAGGTTGTGGGTTCGAGTCCTGCCTTGGCATCATTGCGCAGTGGTCTTAGGCAAGCTACTTACACCTGTGTGCCTCTGTGACTGTAACTTGCTACCGGTCAAAGGACGGTGACGCTCTGAGGCTGGGAAGGTGACCGTAGGTCGAAGGTGACCGTAGGTCTGGCAATGCACTGGCCATGTGTCACAGACTTTGTGGTCTATCCACCTACGGGCTCAATCCAAGGCCTACTTAAGGGAGATGAGCACCCCGCCTAAGCTCACCATTGGGAACGGCCCTCCTTTACCTTTTAGACTGACAGTGATGACGGTGAGCTGTTGGTACTGAACTGAGAGTGCTGCATGTAGAAAATCAATTTGTTATATCACGAATGAGTATGAATCACTCGACATTTTTACTTCACAGTTGTGTGGTTTGAGTATTGACATCTTGTACTCGCTGAGCCAGATTGTCGTGGAATAATATCCAAATGAAGAGTTTGTTGTTGTAGCTGTTGTTGTTGCTATTGTTGTTGTTGTTAAGACGTGTTTAATATTATCGCTGTTACTAACAGGCGGATTAGATGGACACATACGTTTGTGGGACGTCAGTGAACGGGCTGGTCACATGCTGCAGTAAGTATGTCTGTATTAGAGAATAAGTGGTCTAGTTTTATGTGTGACATCTCCCGGTTGTAATATCTTCTGCAGAAATTTGACAATCATCATAATTAAAGACAATGCATGATTGTCAAATGACTACGAAAAAAAACATTTCTGCAGAAGATTTACAACCGGGAGATGTCACACTTCAAACTAGACCACTGCATTGTTTTTGTTCTTCAATATTAGTGCAGATTCGTGCTATGCTGTGGTATGTGACTATCTAAATATCTTTAAATATTTATGTTAGAACTGTCGATTGCGATAAAGTGGAGCATAATATGTTATTATTTCAAAACACTAGTATTTCGTGTGTTGTTGCTGTGTAACAGTTCTGCTGGCGGTACATCACTGCTTGGAACCTTTCCGACCGAGTCCGTCTCAGTACTGACTCTGCGGTTCTCAAAATATAACTACTTGATTGCTGCCGGTTCTGCGTCTTAGCGATTGTCGTGTCACTGGACTGTTGCGCTGTTGTGCTGAACAGTTAGGAAACTGTTGCTGTGTCACGTTTATTCACAACTTAACAAAGTGTCATAAGGAATGTCGGGACAGTCATGAATGATCAAATTTGCCACTGAATCTAGTCTGGTCACCAACATTTTTACTCCATTTATTCGTTTATTTGAGTTATGCACGACATCGTTGAACCATGAATCAGGTTCAAATTAATTTTAACTAGAAATATGTTCTGTGGAATATGGTATCTGCCCCATAGCCAAGTCCACAGTGACCAAGCTGTTCCTATAATTATGGTGGGATGCACTGCCCATCTACGGAATGGCCATATTTCCACTTCCACTCTTAAATCTGACGTCACCATCGTGTTCCTTGACCCCCATTTCCTTTAACATGCGGAAATTTCGGCAATTTGGCCATAAATAAAGGTTTTATTGCATAGTTTTCATTGCGCATGTACAAAACGGTCATATTTCCTCTTCTGATCTAAAGTCTGACATCACCATCGTGTTCCTCAACCCCGATTTGCGTTGCAATGCGAAAATTTTGGCGATTCCGCCATAAATAAGGGTTACATTGCATATTTTTCATTGCACATACTCGAAACAGCTGCATTTCCACTTCCGGTCAAAAATCTGATGTCACCATGTTCCTCCACCCTAATTTCCTTTAAGACGCGGAAATTTTGGCGATTCAGCCATAAATAAGGGTTATATTGCATATTTTCCATTGCTCATGCATGAAACAGTCATATTACCACATCCAGTCAAAAATCTGACATCACCATCGTGTTTCTCGACCCCAGTTTCCTCAGAGACGCAAAAATTTTGGCGATTCGCATACATTTAAGGCAGATCTAGGATTACATAATATTTTCATGGGTTTTCAGTACCTGTTGGCCTAAAATGGGAGTTTTGGGGGCAAAATAGGGGAAGGTGTGGTGCAATATAGACCCCAACAAACTCGTTTTACTTTTGGGCGTTTTTACGTCTGTGCCAATTTTGGTGAAAATCTGTGAAGAAATGCAACTGTGAGAGTGCTCGCAGATGGACACACACTGATAGACAGATGCAAACTGATTTTTAGCGATTCTGGTGGGGCAATCCCTTCTACCTAAAATTTTGGGTCAAACTGACCCCATTGGAGCGAAATCGCCGATTTTAAGACTTCTTTTCTACGCTAAAATTTGGCAGATACTGCAAAACGATGAAATTTCAATCTATTTTCGCTCGTAGCACCTCAGCCGTAACACCTAGCTAAAAAGTTCATTTAGCCCACTCTGCGTTTTCAATGAGCCTAAGGTGAACATCGTACGTTGCCCCTACCCCCAAAGGGTGGTTCAAAAATGCAAGGTGTCCAAAATTTCAACAATAATCTGCGATAACTCCGACACGGTACAAGATAGGATGTCAGTTAGTATTAATCACTAATTGGAAGTCGCATACGGGCTTTCGAGTGATACCGACCTCGATAATAGCCTTTATTTTGCATTTTCTTTTCACCGAATTCGATAGCTTTGCTGGCCAATTACGTCAAGTGGTTGAAGATGGACCTATAATGTCCACAAAATATTGTCTCCCAGTTCCAGTCTTCCACTTTTGGCCAGAACTAACCCACCCTGCAGCGTGGTCTCTCTGCGATAGCTAAGCTAGTTCTTATATCCTGTATGAAATATTCTTTGTGTATGTATGTAAGCATGTGGTTATTTGTCTTCTTTTATAATTGGTTATTTTTTTAAATAAAATCTATTTGAGTTTCCTGTATTGAGTGTCTTCCCAGATTTTTCTGCGGTGATGTCGAGTTTCTTGTAATTTGGAAGTCGTGGCGTTTCGTAACTTCACATATGCAGAGAACCGTGGTTTGAGTTTAGATTTTGGACAGTTAAAAAATTTTCTGGGAGCAGATCATCTTAGCACTAAAAGTGCAAGCAGCAAATTTTTTGCAAATATTGTGGCACTGGTAGGAAAAATTGCATGTGCTCCATCATGTGTGGATTAAAAGCAAAATAAAGAGCCGCAACAACCGTTTTTGCTGTTTAGCCTTGTTAGCTTTGCTCGTGCTGTATGGATTCACAGAAACCTTGAACCTAGTTCAGCCTTGTTTTCTGTGCACCCTTAGCTCCATACAGAACTTTCAAGGTACACTTTGTCTCCTAAAAGGCTGTGACATATTTGTCCATAGCGCAGACAAATGATGTTAGACTGTGCTAGTGCTAAAGGCCATTTGTCTCCATCACACTCGTGAGCCACACCTTAACGGTTCAAGATATGTAAATACCACCATTAGTTAGACCGTACTTTTAGTTAACTAGTGCTCGATTTCTTAGTTATGAGTTCAGGAATTCACCCCAAACGAATGCGTTGAAGAGAGGTACCCCTGTCGAAAGTATAAAAAAAATTGATCATTAGTCTGCAATAACTAGAACATGGTGCAAGTTAGGATGTAAGTTAGTATTGCCGTATTCACTGATTGGAAGTCGCATACGGGCTTTCGACTGGTACCGAAATCCTGTAATGACCGCCGACGCTCGCTATCTCTGCGGTAGTTGAGCTTAATTGCACTTCATAGGTTGCACATGAAAATTGCACATTACTATTATTATGTATGTACAGTATTTAATTTTGCAATATTTTATGGTGTCGGAAATTCACTATCATGAAGACCATGGAGAAAAAAATGCAACTCGGACCAAGTCGCATACCCACAGCAACATGCACTGCTTCGTCATTAAGCGGTAGACCACAGTTAGCGATAGGGAGAGCCAGAAGACAATCTTCAGTACGTATCTGGA
>Ga0049105_1001248_pt1 | contig 10922 bp, 4 predicted proteins | sample WorMetvaBAHAMAS1_FD_61260 | JGI IMG/M metagenome (GOLD analysis project Ga0049105, IMG submission 61260) | Worm MetaG Olavius vacuus BAHAMAS.1 | ecosystem: Host-associated > Annelida > Digestive system > Unclassified | place: Germany: Marburg | collected 2013-04-09 | reverse complement strand
TTGAAGAAAGTCTGCCACAAAGTTTCTTTGTGTGAAAACTGTCAGCGGCAAAGTTGTAAGGCATTCATTGGCCTAACTAACCGTGCAAAAATGATTGGTGGGGGCGACCCCGTGTACCTGAAATTTTGGATCAAAGTGACCGCATTGGTGCCAAATCGTCGATTTTCGCTCTATTTTCGCTCGTAGCGCCTCAGTCATAACACCTGTGTGAAAACTGTCAGGGACAAACTTGTAAGGCATTCATTGGCCTAACTATCCTTGCAAAAATGATTGGTGGAAGGCGTCCCCTTGTATTTGAAATTTTGAGTGAAATGACCGCGTTGCAGCTAAATTTGAACAATAAGCTGCGATAACTCCGAAACGCTACGAGATAGGATGTCAGTTACTATTAATCATTAATAGGAAATATAGCATACGGGCTTTCGATTGGTACCGACCTCGATGACCTAGAATGACCTTGAACGCCGTAATAGCCCTTATTTTGCTTTTTTACGGAATTCGACAGATTTTCAGACCGATTATATCACAGTGGTTGAAGATAGACCTATAATGTCCGTAAAATGTTGTCTCCCAGTTCCAGTCTTCTACTTTTAGCGAAAACTATAACGCACCCTGCAGCGCGGTCTCTCTGCGATAGCTGAGCATCTTTTTATCTCTTGCAGACAGTATTCGATATCTTGAACGGTTTAGGAGTGGCTCACAAGTGTGACAGACAGAACAGTCGTCAGGAATAGCTCGCTGTAACAGCGAGACATGCGCTAAAAGTAAGATACTCGCTCACATTATTCCTAACCATAATCCTTAATTGAAGTTTAAGTTATCGTGGCCAATGGGAAATGTCCGAGGGCGAATTGCCGAAGGCGGGGTGTCCGCATCATAGTTGTCCCGCACGTGCATAACGCACTATTTTCGGCGAAAAGTGCGCGCACATTAGCGCACTTTATTATGAACGCACTTTTTTCTAGGTTTTCGTTTCCGCAGCTCGGTAAGTATAGATCTATAACTGAGATTTTCTGCACTGTACAACGAGTTCGGTAGTTATTACATTACCGCGTCAGTTACGATAACTGACAGATCACTGTTTCACAATTCATGTCAAAATTAACAAATCCTTGAACATTACTGGTCACTATTAAGTTATAGCTATTATATAGTGCAAGTTTTATTTGATAATTGATAATAAACGCACTTTTAAACGCACTTTAATGCACTTTATTTTCTTCGAACAGTGCGCGCACTTTAACGCATTTTATTTTCGCAATAAATGTGTGAAACAAATGGTCCGGATGGATCCCTGAGAAACAGACGTTTCAGCGATTGTCCAGCAACTGTGAGCTATAGTCGACTAGGAGTGATACTAAATCCAAAGATATTATAGATGCATGCCGATACATATTTAACTGTTTATCTGCAGAGTCAGTAATTGCCAGTCGTGGGTGGAAATTTTTGGGAAAAATTAGCATGTAAGAAAATAAGCTGTGCAGCATATTTGTTGTTAATGCCATAAAAGAACTTTCTGATGTACGACAAGCGTGGCTGTTCAACTCAGTTACAGTGATATCATGTTGAACAGAAATTTTCGTGTATAATAATTACTGTAAAATCGATGTAATAAGTAGGCACCTGGCCACTGCTGGATTGTTGTTGTGTGTGTGTGTGTGTGTATGTGTGTTTATCTGTATTTGTCTTAATCTCGTGTATATATTCGTCTGCTGTGTTTCTTCTATACCGGTGATACTCGGTGATACAGAAGATGAAGAACGTTCTCTGTTGCTGCATCCTGTGCGTGCAATTGGCCGCCTGATGAGCTTACACTCCGGCTTTCGATCGCGGTCAACCCTTTTTCTACACGGAATTTGCATGTTGCGTGAATGTATATACGGTGGGTGTGCACACGAGCAGCACGTAAGGAGAACCCTAACCCTAACCCTAACTCACACGATCACTGCTGTACTCAGTAAGTGGAAATGTTGTACGTGTGCGCATGCTCATCTGTGCAACTAGACAAAAGCCGTGTAGAAAAAGAGTTTACCGTCGATCGCTTCATTCAAAGGACATGGCGTTTTTTAAAATTCGATGTCGCCTATAATTAGGAGCGCTTACGTGTAATTAATGATCGTAAATTGTACACCGTCATTCTTATCTATGCACAGAGAGGATACAGATGTGATGTGTAACCGTTTGCGATGCAGCCTGAAAATAATTTGATTAGAATGCATCACAATTGCCACCTTTCTTAGTTTAGCCTAATAGTTGACGGTCGACCGTTTGATGAATTAATTACGTATTAAGTTTTATAAGGTTAAATGTGCAGTATTCAAGCCGGTTCGTTATAAATGGCGTCATGACGGTATTTGTTACGTGGCGAGAATATGCGTTTTTACTGCCGCTGCATGTAATGCAGACGCGGTCTAGCGATGAGAATTCTGTCTCTCCGTCTGTCTGTCCGTCTGTCCGTCAGAAGCGTTCCAGTCTTTTGACCACCCCACCCTGCAGCGCGGTCTCTCTGCGACAGCTGACCTACTTGTATTATTCACACTCTGTGTTATAATTTTCACACTTTTCTTACTGTGAACTTTTGTACATCTTATAATAAAGGAATACGATATAAATTAATGTACTGTACAAGCTGTTAGTAGTAAGTTTAATGAGTTAATTACACGTAAATAAACATGTGAACTGTCACTATAGGCTGAGAACAGACGAGTTCAATACATGTATCTGTTTATCGTGGAGATCGGCAGAATTAACGAACTGTCGTGCAACAGTGCAACAGTTTACCGTCAGATGTCACCGCGATATACACTGACGCTACGTTCTCGATGCAAACACGTTAACATCACAGCAATCATAGAAACTAGAGATGGGTCGATATACCGAAAATATCGTGATATATTGCCGATATCGATATCATTGTACCGGCGCTTTAGATATCATTTTTTCTATATGTCGATATCGTATCGGTGATAACTGAAATATCGGTCATTTCTGGACATTTTGTCACAATTTTCCCGACTTTTAAACGTCAATAGTTGAATAGTTGTTGCTACAGTAGGGCATACACTTGATATTTGCGTCTATCATTTGTTTTGTTCTAATAAAGAGATATCAATTTAAGGTGAATGAGTAAAATTGAGTTTGACCTCGTTACATCTCTACTAGTCCAGTAGTCTGAACAGAAAATTGAAGGTTTGATTTGATTCCACTGTACACGTAGGAATGATTGGTCTCGCTTTGCAAGTTTAATAGCGATAATGAATCATATGAGTAGGCCAAACAGCGCTGCAATAAAGGATGTCAACGATGTATCGATATCGCCGATATTTTGTTGTTACAAATATCGATATCGTATCGGTATCGGCAAAGACGATATCAACCCATCACTGATTGAAACGAATCGAATCAAGTCTCCGTCTGTATGACACAGTTACACATAACTATACACCGTGAAAAAGCGCGGTTCTCGCACAGCGCAAAACACTAATGCAGACTTTCAACAACGACGAACACAATGAATGCAACCCGTATATAATTTAATGCCACAACTTTGCTCGCGCAATGGACAGAAAATACTGCAACAAACCGTTGAAACTCTTCATCGAGGATCGCTTTCCGAAAGTCAATCAATCAATCATTTATTTGTGAAACATAAACAGCCAGGACAATGACACCAGTCAATACACCAGTTCCACAGGACTCCAAGGCAGAAAAGCCTGCACTGACAGGAGCCCAAAGTGCAGTGTGTAACTTTAGAATACGATTTCGCCAAATTCAAAGTATAAGATTTTTCTTGAATAGTTCGTATAGAAATATGTAATGACGAATATTTTCGTACGTCTAGAATCGAAATTTCTTCAGTGCATTTTTCGAAATTTGCGTTCATATCGGTTATTTTTTTGCAAGTGCAACACAAGTGAAAGGTTCTTTTCTCGAGTGGTATACGGTAATTCTTTCTTGCCCATTTTGCGTGCATAAATATTCATATTGTTTCGGACGCAAGCCTGACCTTGATTTGCTGCTATGCTGCCTTAAGCATGCAATCTGGGCAGGCGGAGTTTGACAGATAGATAAAGATGATTGACGGTTTTTGCTTGAATTTAGCAGCACTGTGCAAATTATTGATTTTTGTCGTGTTCGTGAACCACATTATCCGTCCGACTTCAAAGGGTAAAATTTGTACCGTCCGTTGGAATATGTCTGCGGATTTGTTAGGGAATTAATCCAAGAATATTTTCTACAGTAGAAGAAAAACAACAATGATATACCCTCGACAGCTTGGCAAAATAGCCCAACCAGAACGTGATACTTCAACTCACATCATAGATACCACAGTGCCCCACAACTGCACAACCATTCTTGGCTCATTCGGACCGGACAGCGATTAATCAATTCACAACGACGTGGGAGGTAATAACAGAGACCCAGGTATACAACATGGACACAGAGACCACACACATGCATAGAGTCGACACAGTTGGAATTATATCCTGTACATATCAATCGATCAATCATTTAATCAATCTTTATTCGCCACTGGGCAACGAAATGGCAATAAATTAACGATGTGGCGACAGTAAGGCCAAAAGCACTAAATTTTGCCCGGCAAACGAGTAAACGAGTTTAAGACTTAGCTGCCGCGATTTTCTTTGTTTTGCGTTTCTGTTATTTCTTTATTTTACCCGTGTTTTGCTCTTCAAAATTGAGCATTTAATTTGCAAAAGTTACTAATTATTACATCTCTACAGCAGAAACCAAGTCCGCCTAACAAGAGCTCGAGAAGCCGGATGGTAGGTAGTGTAGAGGCTTGACGTCCCACTCAACACATTATAGGTCATTTCTGGGACGATTTTCAGAGGTCATATGACCAAACCAACAGTGTCAAAGCATTGAAGGACACCAGTTGGACTTTCAGATAAGGCTTGAATCCCACCAGCACCACTCCACCATGTTACAATAATACAACTTTAGGCAACAACCTCTACGCACAGCGTAAGGGTCCCGATGTGACAAAACCAATCTGTTGGACCTGTAAGAACTGCTCATATGAGTGTGCTGCTGACTGTGAACATCGTGTCACACAACCCAGCATGGAGCAGTTCTGATAATATTCCCTCTTAACCTCCAGACCATCACCATAACTCGGATCTTGTCTAGCGGAGGGGAGAGGGGGGCTCTAAAAGCCGGAAGATAGGGGCTGGGGTTCACCAGTATACAGCTTGTCTCTGGGTGCTTCTGAAGCAATTAAGCCACGGCATGTATCAAAAAGTATGTCGCTAGATATTAACTTGGCAAAGAAGAAACTTGACCTTGAGTGATTTTCGAATTCGTTTCAACTGATGCGAGAATTGCTAAATCCAATATCATACAGAAACTGAATGCACAGGTCGCGAAAAGTGGAACTCCCGCAGGACTTACTCGCAACGACTAATCTTATTGGTTTGTTTGTGTTATGTATTAACAGTATTATAGGAACATCCTCCCTTTCCCTCAGCCGCCGTAGCCGTGCACATGTCTCCCAATACGCTGCAAGGATTACCGAGTCGCGGGAATTCCTAAGGACCATACCGCACGTGCACACAAGTAAAAGTGCAATGCAACAGTCGAACGATTTCGTGAGACCACATCTGAACGGCGGTGCATGGAATCTCAGCAACAGACGACAGACAGACGGAAGAAATTAGCATGCGAACGTGCAAAACAATCACAACGGATTAGTCACATGTAACTAACTTTATTGAAATCCTTCCGGTCATCTGGTCCCCGTCAACTGTCCGAATTGTCAGAATAGACTCGGCTGACATTTTCGCCGTTTATGTTTGATTTTGAAAAAGTGTGGAGGCAGCGGCACTACGCATTTTTAAGCTCAGCTAGTTCAGTTTATAGTATATAACCAGTCATAAGCTGTCTGCATTTCTGTATGTCGGTCTGTCTGTCTGTCTGTCTGTCTGTCTGTATGTTAACCAGGGGGCAAAAATCATAAATGCTGCGTGCAGCGGTTATGTAGAGCACAGTTTCTCCACAACCTGTCATTCAATGTTCCAGTTCAACCAGACATGGCCGTGGGTCCAATGTTCAAAACCCAACCCAAACTACGACTTTTCTGACCCGACCCAACCCAACCCAACCCATCGTCAGTCCGACAGTCATCATGGTCATACAATCAACGAACAAATTATTAAGCGTATAACTGCACCTGTTAAAGACTTCATCACGCACAATTATTACTATAGCTGAGTGTCAAAAGCAAGTATAGGCCCATGCATAACTGTATGCCTGTTATGGTCGGTTTCTGATTTTAGTGATGTCTATGCATAGCACAGCTGTCAACATTCGCTGAATATGCGTGCCGCAGAAACCTTGATCTCCAGCGGACGGTTTACCCACATAGTGGTCACCCGTCGGCTGCAGGCCGAGCGCAGGACAGAGTTTCTCCACAATCCACAGCCCTGTCATTCAATGTTCCAGTTCACCCAGACATGGCCGTGGGTCCAATTTTCAAAACCCAACCCAAACCACGACTTTTCTGACCCAACCCAACCCAACCCTCCACTTAATTATTGCGACCCAACCCAACCCAACCCATCGTCAGTCCGATAGTCATCATGGTCATACAATCAACGAACAAATTATTAAGCATATAACTGCATCTGTTAAAGACTTCATCACGCACAATTATTACTATAGCTGATTGTCAAAAGCAAGTATAGGTCCATGCATAACTATGCACTGACACAGCCATCAGTGTTCATTACACTTAACTGTCCAAAACCTTTATGCCTGTTATGGTCGGTTTCTGATTTTAGTGATGTCTATGCATAGCACAGCTGTCAACATTCGCTGAATATGCGTGCCGCAGAGACCTTGACCCAACCCAACCCAACCCACTGTAATTATGAAAATCTTCGGCCCAACCCAACCCAACCCAACCCATGGATTGACCCAACCCATGGCCATGTCTGAGTTCAACATAGGTTTTATGTACCGGACAATAATGTATTCAGGGCTCAGCTATGCCGCGTACAAAGATGCACGTTCGTACAATTGACTGGAAAAAATAAACTATCAGCTTGTGTTATAGATGTTTACATTCAGCAACATACACGTAATCAGGGACTTGCAACGTGCGTACACCCACACACCTGTTCACCTAACCATTGCATAGTGCACTTGCGCAAACGGCCAAAGTTACCTGCGCATTTTTTCGCCACGTAGGCGTACCCGTCTGCAGTGCATTTCGCTGGTCTCTTTGCCGGTCGGAAAAACGCTATAAACATAACACGATCACTTACGGAATTTCCGCAACAGTACTACTGAACCTGACGAAATTATCAACAGTCGACACAACCTTTCAATAATATCGTTGTAATAATCACGGCCACGTTGGCTTCACAGTTCACATAATGTGTAAGCCGTTTGACGAGTATGGATAGGCTATACAGCCTCCGCGAAACTCGACTTGTTTACTGTAAATCTGCGATTCAGAGACAGTGGCGGTCCCAGTACAAAATAATTGGGGCTACGATCGACGTATAGGCCCGTCCTGATTACAGCTGATGTTCATCCCCGTTATTGGCTTCCTACGATGTTCGTATGTAACCGTTCAAAATTCGTCTGTGTGCGTGACTGTATGTTAGCCCCTCCCCGACACCCCCCCCCTCCCCCGATAAATTGTCACCTAAATGCCAGCTGAAGTCAGAACAGTTGCATTTTGCTCTGTCACATTTTCCTACTTGTCCTTCTTATTCTTCAAGTTCAAGGAACACGAGGTGCAGCTAAGGCTGCCTACACGCCACGCCACTCAATCTCGAGCTTCCTTTTCCATTTCTGTTCGGGTCATCTCATCTCTTTCTCCTATGTGTTTCACGTCTTCCCCAGCCTCGATGAACTGAGGAATCCACCTCAAAGACTGCTTGATGATACTGTTGCCGGACTTCATCAGCGCATGATCAATTATTTCCGGCGGATATATAGTTAGATCCAGTATTCGTTTAATTTCTATTGTATAAATTATATATTTCACGGCTGTTCATTGCTGTTGTCCAGTATGGTAAGCGGCGCTATAAAAATATCATATTGTGATTGTGATTTTGATCATATCCAGCCTTATTCCGAAGTTTCTGGCTGGTCATCTCGTCCTTCCAGCTAATGTTTTCCTCGATATCAATGTTTTGTCTGTGACTGTCCTTGTGTATGTGTGTATGTGTGTTGCTTGCGTAGTGGCTAATAAAGATTTATATTAAGCCTCTATAGCTTCGTTATGTTAAGTTACGGGGCTACATACATCGCTAGAACCGCTATTGTTCTGAGCAGAATCGTACGTATCGGGGGTAATCTATCCCATCCCACTTTGAAAAAGCCATATAATGACCTAGTTAGGCTGTTTGACACTTTTAGTTGGCAGTGTCTGGTGAGTCACTTCGTGCCAACATGAAACAACATATTGACGTGTGAGTTTTTAGTCAGTCACGTTTTTGACACTGTACCCCACGCTTCCGGTCCAAAATTATTCAGTAGCGTAGCCACGGGAGTTTGAGGACGCGTCCCCACTTTTCTCAAGGACCAGGTTTGGGATCCGCCAAAATCCGGCGAGAAAGTCGGTGAGACTTAGAGAGAGGGGATGGGGTCAGCGTACGTCAAGCAGTGACTTCAAGTCCCATGTGGAATGATGTAGGACACATGGTTCATTAACGGTCAGTTATCTAGCTTTGCTAAGCATGGTGCCAGCACTGGCCGCCAGTGCATAGTGCAGGAGCTGGTATGACAGTCTCACAAACAGGAGGACTCACCGTGGTCTCAGCATGTGTGGCTAGCTCGACGACTGCCCGGCACTGCAGCAGCTCTGGGTGGGCCACTACAGCACAGAACACTGGGCTGCAAAAATCATTTCAAAAGCGCGTTAAATGCTTTATAGTCTATGCACGAATGAAATACTACAACTTTTCTGGGGAGGGGGCATAGCCCCTGGAGAGGGGGTTATGCCCACTCCCAGGCCTCAGACCCCACCCCCATTAGGAGGGGGACACCCCCTCCCAATTCCACCCGCCTCGAGAAGGCGTCTCGTCCCTCACTTAAAATGTCTGGATACGCCCCTGAAATTATTACACCTCTGGCCCTGGTGCCGATAAGGTTGAATGACTTGCTAACTAAGACTTGATAGTTCTATTTGTGAATCTTCTGCAACAGTATGACACTGATGTGAACGAATGCAAAGAACAGTTCGCAGCCGCCACATCAAGACCGGAAACGGCAGAGTTTACAACTGGAAGTGGAAATTCTCCGGCGTCACGCGGAAATTCTCGGTCATCATCGGCCGGTACCCGCAAGACCGCACGGTCAGAGTCGTAGTTGGCGACGGCGACGAGCAACACGGCGGCGATGACGCCGATGAGGCAGAATACAGGTGAACATCTAGGTCGACTGACTTTCGACGGTGCGTCTAGCGAAGAAACGCTAGCTTTCCGGCGGCCTTCAACGGGCGGCACTCCGTCCAGACGCAGCCGGGGCCTAGTGGACGGCCTTCGAGTAACGCTATGGTCAACGGATGGCGCTCGGTCCAGATGAGCCGTACATATCTCGCGGACAGGCCGCGGGGCAGAAGCCGACGACGTGGACGGCGAAGCGCTGCACGGATAATAGCAGAGTGACGTGTTGACGGTGGAACTGTCGTGCGACCAGCATCGATCAACACCACCACAGACATCACCGTCACCTAACAACAGATCGACACAGAAAACAATTAGGCGAAAAGTAGCCTACAGGTAGTCCCATACTCGTGTAGGTCGAGCGTAGAGGAGGACCTGATCCCTGCAGGCAGTAGGCAGTCAGCTAGTAGGCGATATTAGCCATAAACCTGGTGATAGGCTGCACTGCCGTCGCAAGCCCGAGTGAGCCCCACAATACTCCGGTGACGCCCTGCTTTCCCATCAGCGTATAGCATATCCAGGATTTAAAATTACTTTATTTGTGAATTTTTCCTCAATTTTCTGGTGACCTATTCAGTCGTCACTTTTTCAAAGACACCATGCTTAAAGTTTATCTCCCTGAGTCCCTTTACCTGCAGCCATAGACTATTTTCGCGTGTAATATTACACACATTGTATGTGTAAAAAGTAATTTCTGTATCTTTAAATGTGAAATTGTGTATCTTTAAAGTTCATTGTGACAAAAAATATGTATTTATGTGTAACATTTTACGCATTTTCAGGTTGAAGTGTATAAATTGAAACAAAGACGACTAAAAAGGTCTTCATTTTTGAGGGTTAAAAATTGTGCAAGCTGATTCGAAGGCCAAAATGTTGGAACTGTAGTTGACTACAAAGGTCATCACTTTTCAACGAGTGTGTATCTTTATATATCTATGTGTGTATCTTTATATATCTATGTGTGTATCTAATTTTTTGTCAGAATAGCCTATGCCCTTTCTTCCTGTCACTCTTTTACAGCTACATAAAGCCTTTCACTACCACATCGGGCCCTTTCACTCTGTGATGGGGTCCTTTTTCCCCCGTGAGCCGCCCCCCCCCCGGTCAGCGCCGGCTCTGGTAGGTTGCCGTTACTTATCGGAAAAGTAGCCGTGTACACTCAGCAGACTTATGTAGGGGTATGGTTAGAGTTAAGGTTAGGGTTAGGGCTGTGATTGACAGATATGCTATATAACTGCTAAGTGTACGAGGCTAGTCGACCTTACTTACCCAGCCGTGTATCGCTGCTCAGTTACCTTATTCACACTTTGATCTCTTAATCGCAAGTCCGACGTTTTACCGTAGTAGTGTAGAGGCTTAACGTCCCACTCGACACATTAAAGGTCATTTCGGGGACGATTTTTACAGGTCATATGACCAAACCAACAGTGTCAAAGCACTGAAGGAAACCAGTTGGTCTTTCAGATAAAGCTTGAATCCCACCAGGACCACTCCACCATG
>Ga0049105_1001247_pt1 | contig 10923 bp, 8 predicted proteins | sample WorMetvaBAHAMAS1_FD_61260 | JGI IMG/M metagenome (GOLD analysis project Ga0049105, IMG submission 61260) | Worm MetaG Olavius vacuus BAHAMAS.1 | ecosystem: Host-associated > Annelida > Digestive system > Unclassified | place: Germany: Marburg | collected 2013-04-09 | reverse complement strand
TGTAAAATTATTTCGATTTTCTGTGGGATTACTCACACGTCAGTTTTTCTGCAGGAGAAGATGGCTGTAAGCGGCGAAGTAGCTAGTGTGTCCGCGAGACATTAAGTCAAGACCGAGATAGACTGTCACTCTTCGAGACCGAGACGAGACCGAGACGTTCCAGATAACAGCTCGAGACCGAGGCGTTTAACAGCGAGACTAGCCTACATGCAAACAGATCGACCGACGTCCGACGGTCGTTCTATATGTCTGATGACGATGCTAACTGCGCCCTGATCGGTCATCGTTAAACCTCGACATTTCACAGACCATTACGTCCGTCGTCGCTCGCCGATCAGAAAGCAATACGCAACGATTCGGAAGACTTGTTGCCCTCATTTTCGTGACACCGTCGGTGGAAAGCGACCATAAGCTTTTATTATACAGGCACGGTCTTGAATCGGTTTGGGAGCTTTCTGGGGCAGGGCGGGCTAGTTAGCACCAATAAGTGATGTGCGCATATCTTTATTCGCCATCAGACAGGAAACAAATAAACTACAGCAAATGATAAAAAACACGGACAGACGGATAGGAATACCCTACAAGAATACCGCACTATCCTACTAAGCAATTGATACAATATGCATGCATTAACGTGGCACTACCAGTATCAAGCAGGCCATCCAAAAATTTAGCACGTCTGTTATTGACAAGAGTGCAACCCTAGTAATTTACGCAATGAAAAGACATCATCTTTGTCACAAACACCAAATCTCGTGTACACAGCTATACCTAAGCAGCTATCCAAAGCACGAAAATTTGCATCAGACAAAGTCGCTGCAATAAAACCATACGACTAGAAGGGTAAGCAATACGACTTAAAATTACATTTATTTATTAAACAAACGATCGGCCACTTACATTGATATGCATGAAATACATGTAGAGAAAGTTTAAAATACACATGTATATCAAATACAAAACACAATGTGAATACGCAACACACAGAACTAAATAAAAAATACCTTGCAGTATGGGAGTAATAATTCAACCGATGAGTATTCTTGCTCACAGTAGCAAGAAAATGCAAGCGACCCAGCGTTTGGGGGCACATTGTTCCAAGTGCCCCTCCCCCCTTAATATCGGTCTAAACATGTGATACAACGGAACGTATTTCGACTCTTGGCACGGAACGTCTGCTGGACGTTTGTATTCTGTATTATTCATCTGTCCGTCGTTTGTTTTGCATGTAGCAATAACAGTAAATTGCACGCGGTGATGGATATGAAATATGTAGAGAAATACCGATGGGCTAGAGGACACATTATAGATCGGATTTATCGTAGGCGAGCAGGACGTGTGAAGGTGTGAACGAGCAGCGTGGCGAGGCAGTAAGTAAATTATCACTCGTGTTGAAGCGGTAAAGCGAACTATTACGAGCTGTGCCGGTGCGTCTCTCGTTTGCATCGGCCTCGTGTGTGCTCGATAACACTTACCCGCTGACTTATCGCTCTGTCACCGTCGACGTCGGAGATTAACTGCAAAAAGTATGGATGTAAAAACGCTCAAAAAGAATGTTAAAAACGTTTAAAAAGGTAAAAACACGTGACCAGAATAAAAACAAGAAGCGCCGCTACCGCGAAGAGCACAGCGCGTCCGTCGTACTTAGTTGGTGTACTTTATGACATTTCTTGGGAGAAAATCTGTTGATGGCTATTCAACCACTTTTACGTAGCTGGCCACGAAGACTACCGAATTCGGCGAAATAACGCAAAATAACGGCCATTACGCCGTTTAAGGTTATTCAAGGTCACCGATTTTTGTAACAATAGAAAGCCCATATGCAACTTCCTATCAGTGATTAATACTAACTTACTTTCTATCTTGCACCCTTTCCAAGTTACGGCTGATTATATGTCAAATTTTCGCTAGCGACAGGAGGGCTCTTCACTTTAACGCCCTCGCTGGGGGTGATGCCCTGCACATATCGCCATAAGTGATATAACGCTGAAGACTAGATTCTTCGGGCTACATTTCACTCGGAGAATGTATCGGTGTATCTTCAACCACTTTTACGCATTGGACCCTAAAATCTACCGAGTTCGGCGAAGTAACGCAAACTACACGGCCATTACGCGGTTTTACGCCGTTCAAGGTCATTCAAGGTCACCGAGTTTGGTACCAATCAAAAGCGATATGCGACTTCCTATTAGTGATTAACACTAACTTACCGCCTATCTTGTACCGTTTCCAAGTTATGGCCAATTATTGGTCAAATTTTCGCTATCGACACTGGAGTGCATCACTTTAACGCCCCAGCTGGGGGTGATCCACTGCGAATATCCAGATAAACTTTGACTCTCCAGAAACTAGAGAGATTGTTTTATCAGACGCTGAAAACCGCACGATCGTATTTTAATTTCTCTGGACAAAACACTGGAATGTGACGGACAGACAGACAAACGGACGGACGGACAGACAGATATCCTCTAGCTATTACAGCGGTCTGCATTGCGAGCAATACGGACGCGCTGTAAAAACGTTTGTAAACGTTGAATAAAAAACGTGACCAATGCAGAACGTTACCAGTGACATGACGTTGAATGCATACGCCTGACGTGTGTAAGACAACACGTCAAATCACTGCAGTCACCATTATATAATGAAAATGAAATAATTTCTGTAAATGTAAGCAGGACAAAAACTGATGTATTTCTTGCTATGTTCTGAGGCGTTTTCGCTGGAATTTATTAATATTTATGTGCTACTTATATAACGTTTTATTGTAAAAAACGTCGGGAAAATAATATATCGCTAAAAACCTAAAAATGACAAGACTAAAAACGTAAAAATGTTTTACATCTATGGGGAACAGCACAAGAAAACAACTATGACAAAGAAGTGACGCGCTAAGATTTTACTAAAAGCTGACGGAATCAGCTTTTAGTCTAACTGCACATGACGCCGTTTTTCAATATAAAACGAGAACTCATCTATTACTGACATGGTCGCGCTATCTTGCACAATTTGAATTCTTGCTGTCGAATGCGGCGTTCCTGTATTTAATGCACTTTTCCCGGTTACCTCTGAAAATATCACCATAAGTCATAAATGACACAATGTATTCTTTTGAGTTCGTCTCCGAAATGACCTATTATGTGTCGAGTGGGACGTTAAACCTTACTAAACGTAAACCATTCTTTTGGGTTGCATTTACGTTCCAGACAGTTTAACTACTGTGACGTTATTCTTGGTTACCGTCCCGATTTCCGTGAAATAACGTAAAGTAACGGCCATTACACCGTCTTTAGAAATTCAGTATGCGGGGCTAAATTGGGGTTCGGCTTAGCCCCCAGAAGCTAAAAACCAACTGCAACAAGAATGTCAATAATCATGTCGATGCAATTTTTTTTTCTATTTTTATGCATGTAAGACGCGCTGTGGCGTAATATAAAAATCTAAGTGGTGTGCCTTTTGATGGTTGGCCTCACGCGAAAATTTGTTTCTTCTGTTTTTCATCTCTTACTTTTGTCAGTCTATCCTATAGAAGGCCCAATCGATGAGATTAACTCTGTTTCTGCTGGCCTACTTAGACTACTCTTTATCGGACGTCAGCCGCGGGGGCAGTCCACGGCGGAGAGTGGAGCGGTAGCAGAGACTTAGCCTATTACAGTTAAGTTTGACCCGGTAAGATTAATAGTGTTGGATGTGGAGTACATGAAGCCATTAAGATCTTTAATACATGATGCAGAGCGATCGGGTATCCAACGAAGATGCATCGTGGCGTAGAGCTATGCAAGTCTAATGAACAGCGATGTCGCATCACTAATAGCGGGCAATGAATGGATGAATGGAGTTGTTTTGTACGGCGATCAACTGGTATGGACCTACCTCGTATCTAGTCACTGCACGTGGCTTCATCGCAGCTAATGAGAGCCGACTGCTCCAGCTGTTACCGTGACAACGGACGCTGAGCGGAAGGACATGGACCCCACTGTAATATTAATCACGCCGTCACACGATGGCCACGTTGTGAAGCGGGGACTAGAAAAAAACCCGTTTAAGACTGTGACAGACCGACAACGTACATTTTGTTCTCGAGTGAGTACATCACTGAAGCGTTGCGACGAACGCCGGGCAAATAATTTTGAAGTTTAACTGACACTATATGATCTCTTATCAGCAATGTGTGGAAAAGCTTGCCAATATCAAAAATCCTGGACCCGCCCGCCCTGATTTTGTCGATGGCAGCGGCGCGTGTGGCGTGGTGACGCAGTCGGCAGAACGTCGGACTTGCAATCAGGAGAGTGCATGGGCACCCGCAGGATTTTTTTTTATCAAGGGGTCGGCAAATTATGAATCGGGGGATGAAAGTCCCCCAGCGGGGTCCAGGGATGGAGCCAGCCGACGACAGGTTATAAAAATAATGCATAAAATTTCATCTACTAAGCGTTTTACAGTAATTATATACTAATGCACAAAAAGCACTTTACAACATTTCCAAGGGGGCAAGTGCCCCCCCCCCCTCACTCTTTTGCCCATGCCTGCGGGCGCCCACGAGAGAGTGTTCGACTTCCCGCCGGACAACAGCCGCTGCGCCGTAATCTTGGGCAAGTTATTCACATCTGTGTCTCTGTCTGTCAAAAAGCAGTGTAACTTGGTACTGGCCTCAAGCCACCAGCAGTCCTACCCAGACGTTGTGTACTGTAACTGTTGCCCAACTGTGTTACTGTGATACTCTTAGTGGTCCCAACGGCGGCAGCCACTATGAAATTACTGACTGGTTGATGAATTGATTGATTGATTGATGTCTTATGAAATTATGTAACGCGAATATAACGGCAGTTTACAGTAGGGTTTATGATCAATATTACCCGCGGGCTGGACTTCCTAAAGCCCGGGATCAGCTCAAAGCCCTGCGCTATACTATGAGTGTAGGGACTACCTTACGTTTACGTCACAGACAGCAGCTCGCTCGACATAACAATGTGTTAGTGTCACATCCGAGACATAAGAGCTAGTCCCCCAGTTCTTTTGTCTTACCGTCCACAACCACTATTAGAGTGTTCTGTATAAACAGTCTGTCGAACGACGATAAGAATTCGCGGTACATCGACCAGCAGCCCGGATACCGGCTTGATCTACGATTATTCCTCATCTGATCTCTCGTATATAATCAGTTTCATTTCCTATACGTGGCAGCATTACAGCTCTATCGTCTCCCGTTCAGTGGAGTATCTGCAATCTACATACAGACAAATTATCAATATTGAACCGCCGGCGATCTCGTAGCTGGTTATACCTTTGGGCCTTCTGCTCCCACCCCCTCCCCCACTTCCGTTCACGTCATAGATTCTCCTTCCGTGTGGACTGGGACAGAAAGAACCGTCAGAACCCACAGGGATGGTTGCCCGGTCAGCAAAGCCAGTTGTTCTTCCATCGGAAGACGCTTTCTCTCATCCACATCAGCTAGGGGGTCCTAGCTGATGTGGGTCCTCTACCCACACTAACCTTGTCACGGCAAGTAGCAGGTGGCTCAGAACTACTTAAACTATTATTTGCAACCTTCAGACTCTTCAGTTCGCTCTCGCGGGTCCCGACAGACGAAGATGTCGATGCTGTTCACTACCTCCAGTTTCCCGTGGCCAGAACAAGAAATAGTCTTCTGACAGAACGTCAACTTACGACAAACATCTTCACGGGAAGCATTCTCTGATGCTTAGAAAGCATTAAAATCCGTTTTCGGCCGGGCTCTGCCCCGAGCCCCGGACCCCTCTGAGGAGGGGGAGCTCACGATGCTCCCAGGCCCTTTAGTCGGTTGGGAAGAGGAACCATTAGATTCGGCAACCCTGATTTCCTAAAAGAACGTAATAATTTGGCGATCACACCTCGTTTTCACGATGTGGCCTTGACTTTTGACTGCTTGACCTTGAACGTTTATATCAAATGTCACGTGTTCAAGCTGTACACAGTTTGAGCGAAATCAAACCATCCGCGGCTGAATTATTCGTGATTTAGCAAAGTTTCGCCGTCATTACGTCACGCCGTGATTTTGACCTTTGACCCCTTGACCTTGAACGTTTGTAGCACATCTGGTGTCTTGTGATCTAACTCTGTACAAACTTTGAGCGCAATCGAACAATCTGCGACAGGGTTATTAACGATTTAGCAATTTTTAATGGGGCAGACTTCCAGGATCTACGTGTACTGCTCGAATGGATGGACCAAACTGCATCAGATTTGGAGGGAACAGAGCTTTATCATCGCTGCACCAAACACGTTACTTTGGTACCAACGTGTTGCGCAGTTTCGTTATGAGGAGGCACAAAGACGTCGAATATGGAGGCCAAATGTCGTTTTTTTGACACCCCTTGTAAAATTAGGGGATGGTGGGCGAAAATGCTGAATGGGAGGTTCGAGTTCACCCTACGGCTGAAAATCCGGAATACATTTGATGGGCGGCCGCTACTCGGTTTAGAAGATTAAGAGTCCGGTAAAAGAGTCACAGCAGGATTTAGAATGCATTCAACGTCGGGCCGCCTAAGAGCAACGTGGCAGCTGGCTATTTGCGAAGACCGGAAATTGAAATTTCGTGCAGCCGACAGGATCGATTTACTGCAGTCTTCTCCACGTGTTGGCAATAAAGTTAAACAATCGATGAAAAGTAAGATAAGAGATGCTAGAAACGGTAGCAAGTAGCGCTGCATTGCCACTTGAGACCGCCCGTCCCTCCTGTCGTTTTCGGATTTAATCACGAGGCCTAGAATCAGCGCTATAGTTGAGGTCCTATGCGTATAGGTATATAGGAACACAGGTCGCGCATTGCTGGTTTATCCAAAGCCAAAGGCACTGAGTGGTATCCACTCCGGAAGTCTAACCGACTTCTTATCGGATTTTGATAAATCCCAAAACTGTTCCTTGGGAAAGTGGGGGACGCGTCCCCCTATTCTCTCCGTGGCTACGCCACTGAAGTAAGTAAGTAAGTAAGTAAGTAATCCTTTTATTTTCTGACAGGCAAACGCCATCATTGAGCGAACAAAACGACACACAACAACATAGCAACAATGCTGTAAAAAAGTGAAAACATCAGTGTGTAACTGTAGTACAGCATTACCGGAAAGAAAAAAAGATGAAATAATAAAGAAGAAAAAAAAGAAAAAAAGAAAAAAAGAAAAAAAAGAAAAAAAATACGTGAAAAATCGCTCTGTAAGTCACTCTCTGCAAACCGAACTATTTTGGAGAGCCAAGACATAAGAGCATGTGTTCGACTGTTGTGACTGTAACAGACTAAGAGTTTGTGAGCAACACATTCCATACTTACTTACTTACTTTCTTGAGGAGCAAGTGTAGCTGTGGTGCAATGGTTGCTCTATAGGTAATAATTGTATTCGTACGGAAATACAATGACGTTCTGTGAAATGACATCGTAGCTTAGCTGTTAGGCTCTCTCCAGTTAGCAATATAAACCAGCAGATGGTTTGTGTCTAACAACATCTCTGATACACACGTAAGACAATGCATAAATTGAGTCAGTCAGACTTGATGTCCTAAATATACCAGTTTGGACTAATTTAACAGCAGACTTAGTGCTGTGGCCCACTAGAACTGCCTTCACCCGGCAGAAAGATTGTCCATTGCCTGCCTGCAATAACAGTCAGATAAATAACTGCTCTGTAAAGTGTCTAAAATGTATCCACTTAACCTGTTATGAACGCCATTAAATTATTTTAGAGCATATCTGTCTCTGAGGGGAGAGGGAGCGGGTTGTCCGAAACCAACTAATCCCCTGGATCCGCCCCTGCCTGGCTGTCATTTAGAACTATTGATAACAACAATGACAAAAACCACAGACAACAATAATAAGAACGCTTTTAGTTTATTACATTCAACGGCGATATCAACAGACATACAGGCGACACTCCATCGGAGCTACTGAAATACGATTAGTTTTCCGATATGCCGTTCCGTTCCAAACCAGGCGACTGAGATCGAAAATGGAGAAAAATTTCGGAATTTTTTGCCCCTCTCCCTGCAAAAATTAGGGAAGGGGTGGGCAAAACGTCTGAGTCAATTTTTCGTGCCACACATATAGACCCAACCACTTTTGACAATGCGCCGATCTGTCGTCGGGTGGCCTAATAAAGATAACGTATATGTAGGCCTGCGCCGACTTCTTGGGCAAAACATTAAAGTAATAAGCCTACAAAGCGTTACATGGTACGTCTGCAACAGATGGAGATTTTTCTTTTTTAACATCGCGACTTGACTGAAGGCGTATGTACACTGACGCTGATATACGAACGGCACACAAAACAAATATACGGGCTGCCAAGAATAGCGCTTCAGAATGCTTGCATTCATACTATTCTTGTGAGTTGCAATTCTAAGAGAAATGCGATCACTATTAGAAACTCGGCCTCTACGCGAAGCGGGTTTTAAATTACTTGGACTGACAAAAGCCTGCTACTGATCACACTGTGTGTGCGTGCGTGTGTGCGCGTGTTACTGTAGATCATCTACTCAACGGTGATGTATTTTCTGATCATGTTCTTCATTCCACTGATCTCCCTCATCATACTCAACTACAAGCTGATGACAACACTTCGCCACACTCGCAAGAAGCGCGACTCGTGGCGCTCGACGAGCAGGAGAGACAACAGCCACAACGAACACTCGAAGAACAGTCGCTCCGAGGACGAGATCACTCGCATGTTGATCGTCATTGTTCTCGTCTTCGTCTTCTGTCAGAGTCCAGCGTTCATCACCCAGGCTCTCATAGCCGCCCTTCCATGGTCGTACCAAGAGTCCAGTCTTCGTCACCCAGGCTCTCATAGCCGCCCTTCCATGGTCGTACCAAGAGTCCAGCGTTCATCACCCAGGCTCTCATAGCTGCCCTTCCCTTGTCCTATCAAGGCTGCCCGTACTCGTATTTCTTCTTCTCGCGAGTAAGCGACCTGCTCGTCGTCGCCAACTCGTCGGTTAACTTCATCATTTACGTTCTCTGCAGCCGGCGTTTTCGCAACATCCTCGTCGCACTCGGCGGCTGTCAGGCACACCAGGAGCAAGCGTAGTCGCTGAAGAGGAACGTGAACGGAAGGGATTGGAGAAGACGATAAACAACGCACAACGATGTCTGCAGCAGCAGCCACGATAAAGATGATAGACGAAGCTCATCAGTTTTGGCGCTTCGAGAGACTCGACGTTCGACGTTAAATCCGGTTAAGCTGCCAGACTGGATGACGACCAAGTCGTCGCAGTGGTCGGCTGCGTCAATCAACTGCGCTATTACGCGGAGACGGAGTTTCGGCGTGTGCGGACGTCCACAAAGTAGCATTATCAGGGATGTTGGCTTGCCCACGAACTGTTTTGACCGAGCTGCATGGAATGCCAGGGCGGACTAGCTACGAGCTAGGTGTCTGTCTGTCCGTCCGTCCGTCTGTCAAACGCGTGATTTGTGACAAAACGAAAGAAAGATATGCTACATTATGATACCGCATAAAAGACCATTCACGCTAATTTTGTGATAAGAAGAATGGATGGTGGGGGACGACCCCTTCTACTGGAAATTTTGTGTCAAACTGACCCCATTGGAGCGAAAGCGCCGATTTTCAGCCGATATTCGATCGTATCGCCTCAGCCGTAACACCTAGCGAAAAAGTTCATTTAACACTAATAGGAAGTCCACTACGCGCTTTGCAATGAGCCTAAGGTGAACATCGTACTTTGCCTTCAAGCCCCCCCCCCCCCAAAGGGTGCTCAAAAACGCAAAACGGTTGTTTTTAGTATAAAATCGCACTTCGCTTGAAGAAAATCCGCTACAGAGTTTCTTTGTGTGAAAACTATCAGCGACATAGTGGTAAGGCGTTCATTTGCCTATCCATCTGTGCAAAAATAATTGGTGGTGGACGTCCTCTTGTACGTGAAAATTTGCCAGATACTGACCCACCCCTTTACAAAACGCCGATTTTCAATCTATTTTCGCTCGTAGCGCCTCAGCCGTTACACCTAGCAAAAAGTTCAATTAACTCCAATAGAAAGTCCACTACGCGCTTTCTAATGAGCCTAAGATGAATAGAACACGCTGTCCCTAAGCCCCCAAAGGGGGCTCTAAAACGCAAAAGCAAAGTGTCCAAAATTTAAGCAACAATCTGCGATAACTTTAAAACGGTACGAGATAGGATGTCAGCTACTATTAATCACTAATAGGAATCGCATACGGTCTTTCGATTTGTACCGACATCGGTGACCTTGAATGACCTTGACGGCGTAATAGCTGTTATATTGCTTTATTTCACCGAATTTGATAGCTTTGCGGGACTATTACGTCACAGTAGTTGAAGATAGACCTATATTGTCTGCGGAATATCGTCTTATACATTTGGCCAAAACTGACCACCCTGCAGCGCGGTCTCTCTGCGATAGCTGAGCTACTTGTTTCAGTCTGACATTGACGCCGGCTGAATCATGGACCCATGTAACTGTATTAACACCACTGGGACGCGTAGCTGAAGTGAACCACCAGGTCTCAGCTTAAAGCGCCTCTGTATCTTCATGCTTTATGACGCTATACAAATGCTGTTATTGTATTATTATTGCGAGGCATCTATCACTGCAGCCACAGCCAGTACCTGTGTATACAGCCGATAGCAAACCCATAGCTGTAGTAGAGTTGAGCCCGTATATTCGAATCCAGCCAGTGTGCGTGTGTTGTCTTTCGATTTCTCAACGTCGCTGCATCGTTTTGTCCTCTTCATTGTATATATCAGTGTACAGTTCGCGCTCGTTGACTCGTGACATCGTGTACCAGGTGAACCAAAAAAAAATCCCCCCTACGACTTTTGTTGATATTACAGCAATGCATGGGAATTTTTGTACGAAATTTTATACGATTGTTGAGCGATCAAATATACACTTTATCACCAAGTTTTATTGAAATATTTCTGG
>Ga0049105_1001246_pt1 | contig 10923 bp, 3 predicted proteins | sample WorMetvaBAHAMAS1_FD_61260 | JGI IMG/M metagenome (GOLD analysis project Ga0049105, IMG submission 61260) | Worm MetaG Olavius vacuus BAHAMAS.1 | ecosystem: Host-associated > Annelida > Digestive system > Unclassified | place: Germany: Marburg | collected 2013-04-09 | reverse complement strand
TTGATCGACTGGCCGCGCCATCATTTCACCATCGTCAACTTCACTAGAAATCAATCAGTTTCTTGACGCTGTCGTCGAACAGCTACACCGCTGATCGACTTGCTCACCAAGCAGCTGTGTAAGCGCCATAGTTACCAGACTGCCTCACTCTATAAAACGGCCTCGAGTGACTTACGTACTGCACAGCAACAACTTTATGGATCCATGCTGCAAAAAAACTGTCAGCTATTTCAACAAATGGACACTATTCCATATCCACGTGCACTGAAGGTACGGTGAAAACCAAACTGTAGTGGATATTTGTAAGCAATAAAATAAACTGCTTTTTTAATCTTAGTCACTCGCAGGTTGCTGATAACTAATAACGAGAGATAGATAAATAGATAGATACATTTATTTCTATAGCGCCTATAAGTCGACAGAGTCGGCACCTATTCATGCTCAATATTACTGTACATATTGTTTTTGTGTTTTATGCTTTTTCGTGTTCTTCTCTTATTGCTTCTTTGGCAAACTGTGAAGTAAAGTTGAGCATAAAGAGTAATACGTCTGCGCCAGTTTGGAAAAAGGTCAAGCTTCTTTCTTAGACCTACTCGATCCTATTGGGTTCTTCGCCCGTGAGCTCACGTCAAAATGATTTATTATGTTCCTTACTGCCCACACGTCTGGACAGAACGTAGTGTTTACCGTCCAGGTTTCTATGTCAAGCTAATGTGTAATAAAACGGATGACTCATTGAAGGCGATTCGCAGACCCACGCAGCGGCGGCGTCGATCGGCCGCTTGCAGAATAGCAGCAGGTCGACCCCGACAACCAGCAGTCGACGATCAGCGTCGAGTCGACGCAATAATACCAGCTGTCAGGTCGCCAGCGAGCATGGTGTGCTTATTCCAGCGCACTGATCCCGTGTGATCTTACCACGTTAACACACCCACGTCGTCGACTGACTTATAGGATTCGTCGCCACAGTCCCTATTCCTTCTCCGTTTCCATGTAAACTGAAAAGTTCCGTCAATATTTCACGTTCGGCATTTTACATACCTTAGCATCGTGACGTACCACTGTTCCGACAGACAACGCTTAGGTCTATTTCATGAGCAATCGTTGTGTTACTGCTCAAATACAACTGAATGGTAATCCCGGAGTCAAGAGCCTTTACCTCGCTGCGATGTCAACACATTCTAACGTGATTGGTTATTAGCCTCGCCTCGCGTTGGACGTTAATCTCGTCGTTCGGACGCAATTTCCATTGTGTAAATCGCGTTACGATTACTACGATGTCAGCCGCCAAATTAACATACGAAACTCGAGCATTTCGCCGCTTCTTTCAAAAAATAAACATCTTTATTTGGGTCGACTGAAAATGCAGGAACCGGAAAATGAAGGACGAATGAGGGACCAAATAAAATACCAAACAATACGCCTGTAAAATGAGGGACCAAATTTCCAGAGTAAGAAAATGCAGGACCGGAAAAATGCAGGATCAATTTTACTTCGTCATTTAAATATTTAACAAAAATGCAAAATGTATTGTGCATCGTTGTATTACATTTATATTATCCTGTGCTGGATGTATTGATTATTTAGTCACTGCTGTAGTTACTTCCGCATTCAGCTGATATATTATTAATTGAGGTTTAAGTAGTAGAAAAATCCAAATGTCTGATGATACAGCCTCGTTCATCACACTTGTCATCAGAAAATTTAGGATTTCGAGTTGGTGGGAGTGAGATTGAGGTAGATGATCAGTGGCCACACCTTGGACGTATAATTACCAACAGGTGCAGTGATGATGCGGATATACTTAGTAGACACAACAGTTTGGTTTCTCTTAAATTAAATTAACGTAAAGGTAAAGCATAGCGGAAAGAGGGGTAGTTAACTTTCAAAGAGGAAGATGAAGGTGGACGAGCGAGGATGACAGCATCAGAGAAACGAGTGCTGCGTTGTTCCGATTAACTGCCCTTGTATATGACATCTATTCAGCCAACTCACGGGCGCTATTCAAACCGAAAGTCTCGCTAATGTCGCCGTATTACGTAAAGCGACTGCAGATAGAGACGTAGTCCTATACAGCGAGGAGACTGCGGAGAGTCGACCAAGACAATGGCACGTCGATCGGTAACGACTCGTTGATAATGAGGTGTTTAACAATCATATCTGCTGGCAGACAGCATGCACACAACTCCATTCCAGACTGCTAACTCCAAGCAGCATTCATTCTTCTGACTGGCAGACCGTCTAGCGGTATAGACCTAGTTTCAGTGGCAAAACACTTCAACGGTTTTTCATATCTTTCCATGCGTCTGATGTCACGTTATTTTGATTGAAAAATTTTTATCACAGATGCATTTTTGACACTGAAGTCCCCGTTAAATTTTGGTGGTAATCCGGACGTCTGGACCCGGATGATCCGGAGTCCCGTTCCGGATAAGGACTCCGGATCCAGACCAGATTCTCCTTGGAGGAGGTATGCGGTCGCTGACTGCTTGCTGTTTTCAATAATTACTGTTACTGACCGCATTCGCCATTAACATAAACTGTAGATTTAACATTCTCTTTACAACGTCGGTAACGCATGTGACAAAAGTACAGAAGTTTTAAGTAGGGGGCGGGAGGGGGGAGGCGAAGGGAGCAAAAATATCGTTAACCACAATCCATCGCAACGTAACGACGTAACGTACAAGAACTGCGGTTATTCTACACCGAGCAACTCGATCGCTGTTTTCATCTTCTGCGAGTTGCGCTGCTTTATGTCCAATCCGTGAACGTCTCTATATCTTCAATGCATTTGTGGAGAAGTTCGCGATCAGTCATACTCGGCGGCAGTCAGATTATCAGCGTCCATGCTGTCTGACGTTCAACAGGCCATCCATCAAGACGCTTCATTGCTCAGAATGCCATCGATGATACTATGTCCACGTATTACAACGGTAAGCTGCATAAGATAGAACGGAAAATACCGGAAGCCGCTATAGTCTCGAGAGACGCTGCAGAAATAGCGTTATCAACAGTGTTTTTCAGGTTCATTTAATTTTAATTTTAGTTTTCGCGAACTGCGAAGTAATGAGTGATACCAGTGCAAATTTTGTGCATACAAATCGTTATATTGCTGTATTATAAATCATTATTTATTAAGACTTGCAGACGGCGCCGGAATCGCCGAAACGCTACAAAAGTGCCGGATACTGTTTATCACTGGTGGAACAGATAGGTTTTCAGCTCGCCGCTTTCAGCCGCTGCCAGAACGTGGTCAATGAGAGGATATTGTCGCACAGAGCAGAGCAGACGGCAGGCTGCTCCATACTGTGGGCCCGCAAAATGCAAAACTCCGCTGTCCAATTGATGTCAGTCCTCTTCGCGAATGGACACATCCGATCGATGTACACAGTAATCTGTACTAGATAAACAATAAAAGCGACTTTTGAGTCCTACACCGCGCGCCAGAGATAAAAGCGACGTTAGTAGGGAACGCAGTTTCCGCGAAAAAATTCTGTGAATTCCTAGACAGATTAATTCCGCGGCAGATGGTCGACTGGATAAAAAATCAACTCTGCTGTTAGCATTAACTGTTAGCTTAAGTGTTAACAACTAGTTACTTAGTGATTGCCTGAACAAAACGTTGTACACTGAGTTAGCGTGGAGAAATAAATTCACGGTAAAATAGCGTAAACAAAACTGTTGATAAATCACGTGGACTGTAAGCGTCACTAATGAACTACTGATTACTTTTCTAGGCGAGTTGCTGGTACTAGACTACGAAATACATGCATCAGACATTAGTTTTTTTCCTCCAGAAATTGGGTAATTTCTGGGGAAAATCTAAATTCCGTGGCTAGGCTCATTTATGTGGCAAAACAACAAATTCCGCGTCTTGGCTCAAAATTCCGCGAGCAGCGGAAAACCGTGGTCCCTAGATATTAGACACAAATGTACACGGAGTGACGGAAAAACAGCCGAAAAGAAGGACGACGACAGGGCAGTTTTTCTGTGATGCAATAATTTCACGCAACGATGATGAATGAGCGAACGTCTAACCACGTTAGTTAAACGTAGATCGGCGACTGTCACGTGTAGCAAATGAAGGTTACGGCACGTCATGGTTTATGTATTGCAGTGTCAGCCATCACCGCTCAGTCAGCCGCTGTCGTTCGTTTGCATACAGTTCACGCGACGGTAATTGGTAAACGGCAGATATTCGCGGCGGCGGGCGGCCGGCCGGGACGCAGTAGATTTACACCGGCGGCGCAGGGTCGCCGTGGAACCGGCCGGTAAGCGGAGCAGGTCAGGCCGGCGCGGTCGCCGTAATCGAATCTGGACGGAAGGCTCGGACGGCGCCGTTTCTCTGCATAAATGTCGGCCGGGCCAATGACCTGCGACCGTGCGCTGATTGTGTCACAAGCTACCGCGGCTGCTGCTGCTGCCGCTGTGACGTCAGACGACGATGATGCGGTCGAGTCATGACAGGCGCAGTCACGTCACATGACCGATGAGTGAATGACGACAGACGTCAGTACGATGTCCCGTGACACAATGCGCCGTTCTCAAAATGATGACTGCCATCCCGTCCGTCCACCTCACCCGACAGGCAGGACACGATAGGACGACGTACCACGTTACGTACGATGTTACATCTCAGCTGATGACGAACTGTGGACAAATGGAATGTTTCGCCTAACAGCTGCATGGAATGCACTACAGTAAATCAATTTATATCAATAATTAAATTACCTTTGGAACCGGAAACATAAATATATTGTAATGTTTGTTATGTTAGTGATAGTAGACTGTATATGGCGATTAGCCTGTGCCTACTTATGCCATCAGTGCAGTGTACTAGATTGGCGGCTACGGTGAATTCGGTGAAAAATCAGCGCAAACAAATCATCTGTTGCCGACAGTTTTCTTACGTAACACTAAAGACTGGTTGTTTAAGTAGTATATTCTAAAGTGATGTAAAACAATGGTTTCTGTATCTGCGTTGGAGACATAAACACTCTATTGTTACTGCGGATGCTCTATCGTTTATTCTTGCGTTCTTTATGCATATATTCCACTTTCCATCATTTTTTTTCGCTCGCTTTTTCTCCGTGGAAACAAAAACGATCGACAGAATGTGCAGAATTGTCTCAATTCGCGGCCAATTTTTTTTCAGAAATTTGACCTACAGTCGAAATTTCAGCCCAAAACCCCGTCTGCGAGAGGAGGCGTCGAGCCACCTCGCAGCGAATGTGGCGGCAAATCCATATCTCTCAGACAAGGGTGACGCTAACACACTGCAGCGTGCCTCGGCCAACACACAGTCTACAACGCAGGCATAGTTCCTTCTCGTAAGAGACTGTATAATGCAGTGACAGTACGTTATTGTCACTTGATGTCAGGCGGTAGCGGTTCTAATTAGCTCCAGCTTTGTACTACCGAACAAAACGATGCCTTTTATTGGTGATGAACGTCGATTTTTTTGTAATCAAATCCCTGTGTCTAAAAAGTAGCCTCAATTAATTTACCATGAATTAGCATTGTTTGAGTTTTAGGTTCGGAACTATTTTTTGGCTTGGCACTAACCTACTAAAACACATTTTTGTTTACGTCAGAAGGAAAAATGCACGTCTTCTAACATTTGGGGGCTTACGAAGCCCGGTTTTTGGGGCTTAGCACCCCCAAGCCGGGTCCCTCCCACAAACTACCCCATATGCGCAGTTACCATGTCCCAGTTAATGTCCTCGAACAGTTAGCAGTGACAGGTAGACAAGACACAAAATTGCCGCGACAGTAACCGATCCATTAGTCGACTAAAATCACGACCGGCCATCGTCCATGCTGATAGCAATCCTGCCACGTAATGTTTGCGTTAAACGCGCGAAAGGTTACACCGTGACACGATCACACGATATACGAGCTGCTGCTTCTGCAACAGCTATTACAGCATTTGTCACGAGTCAACGATAATGCTGAGAGATTCCGTCTTTTTTTTCTAGGTGCCATCTTTTATTAAGAATGTTGGTGGATCTCTTTTCTCTGTCTCCTTGTCCTCTGACGGTCTTTTAACTTCACGATACCCTTTTCTATGTCCATTGCAGAAGATCATCAATCCGTGTCCTTCTATGCCTTGGTCTTACTTTCTTTTCTTCAAATTTCCCTTCCAACAGCAGCAAAGCATTTGAACCACTGGAACCTCTCAAAACGTGTTCAATATATGCTATAGTTTCTGCTTCACACTGTTGTTCGTGCAATGCAGATTCTCCTGTTTTATTTTCCTTAAAAATTTTCATTTGCTACTTTGTCTTTCTGTCTGAGTTTCAACACACATAACATCACTGTTCACATGTGTCAATTCACTGCGCTGCAGTGTTTTGCTGGGAGTCCAGCTGTCACATGCGTGTTACAACACCAACAACATGTATAACAGTCCAACAATCGTCTCTTCTTTCCAGCTTCAGTTTAACAATTTTTCTGCTTCCAGAAAGCTTCTTTGGCCAATGCAATTCTTGTTTGATTATTTAAGTGAAATTAACTTCACCAGTGTTTGACTGGCATATTTATCATTTTCAACAAGGAAGACCATTGTTCTTTATTGGAAACTTGGCATCAGTAATGAGTGGTTGAATAACATCGATATCCAAAAAGCCAAGTTTCTCATTCTTATCATCTTTTATCTTTTACATTGCGTCTGCAAAGATCCAAACTGTTCATTGCACTGCATTTGTTTCAGATAGCAAATCATTCTTCATTGTCCACTAATTTACCTGTTACGTAGAAAGTCAACACAAAAAGTCAACTTTCGCGAAGAAACAGTGCGTTGTTCCATACTCGTAATATTTGTGTCTGTAATTCCCCAAAGAAGTCACGCTCCAAACAACAGTAGGCTATATATTTTGCCTACGAAATTTCTTTCCATATGTGTGAAAAGTCGTAATTTTTTACATCACACAACGGTACGACAAGAATACCTAACGTGCGCTTAAAATGATTACCTAGCCTGCCGTAGGTCATATTAAGAGAAAATTAAGGAAAAAGAACTGCAAATATTATAAACAGATAAGAAATCCGGCAACAATCACAAATTTATATAACGCAGTCCGGTAAAGTACTTCATAAAATACCAGTATATTTGATTACTTTGATGTCAGAAAAATGGAATTGAGGGCCTCCAGACGGTAAAACGTATGATAATTTGATAAGTCGTATCGATATACAGTGCGAGTGTGAGGGCAATGCGATAACGGTGCATGTAAAAGTCATCGCAAAGCATCGCAACATATAATAGCAGCAGGAAAGGAGCAGATCTATCGAGGTTCGCGATCTCTATAGTCACTGGCGGATTGTGGTCGTGATCCTTGATCCGTGATTCCGCCGCTTTATAATCTTGACCGACCGACGGCCGAATCCGTCTTAATTAGTGCGTCGCTTGCGTCTGGTCTATAGTCGGTGATGGTCAAATACGCAACCTCGTCTCCCATCGCGGTCGGGTCTGGATCACGCTAGCGGTCTGCCGCAGTGTTAGCCGGCGTCGGTCGGCGTATAATCGCCCGAGACCTCCGTGGTAGGTCAGAATGTCGCATGCTCTGGGCGATGCTCGACTCGCCATATGAATAATTCGTCCTACACTGCTGTGAGACACACGACGTCGAATTCCGTCGAAATTTAGACAAAACAAAGATACGCGAAAGTTAATCTGAAACACATGACACTTTATCTATAATAATTATTCACCAGCGTCAATGTCCGTTCTGCTGCTTCTGCATCTGTTTTGAGACTGCACATCTCTAATGCCACGAAGACCACACGGAGACAATCAACAACCCGTTCCTGTTAGTAGAATTTAGTAGTGGACACTAAGCAAAAAAATAAAAATCAATCCAGGACTATTTGCACAATGTGATTTTAAATTATATTGTTGACATCAGCATGTGGGCGGATCCCTCAGTGCTCCCTGGATTTACACTTGTCTAGAATTACTTCACCACTCCGCTGAGAGTAGTTGGTGTAGTGGAAGCAGGACATCACCTTGTGTTCAATAAACACTTCGCTGTGTCACGTATACACCCGGGTGATTTATTATTCATTCATATTACATACACATGGCTTGCACAATAGAACCATGCTTCAATTCGTCCTCCGTAAATCACCCACAGCCGTTCGAAAATCTATGCTCTAGAATCTGGAGTCTGGAGAGACGCAGACCCAACTACACTGCGGTGCAGAATACAAACTTCGATAAATACTCCATCACCCAACGGTACTAAATACATGTAATCCACTGACATTTTCTTTACGGTTTTCTGCCTGATAGTATTTCTACTTCCAACACTAAAATCGTCGACAAAGTATTTATCGATACCGCGAACACACGGCTAGAGCCAACAGAAGAAACAACGTGAACAAAATGGACACTTTTCAACAAATACATTCATTTGGTTGGAGTTCAATATTACTACTTAGTTTCAATTTACTCAACTAAAATAATAAACACATTGAGATTTCGACCTCTATCAAAGACCTTAATCGACGGCTGTCCGTCGTGTCAAAATCCAGAACAACTGAGTATCATCATTCTTCCGATGAAGGCCTCTGAAAAGTCCAGGTGTTAATTATTCTGGCTGTATAATAACAATCTAAGCAGTAAATATAGACACGTGTTTGCACTTTCTGACAACAACAAAGCAACATGGTATACCTCTGACAATGGGTCCAGTGATAAAAAAGCTTAAGACCACTGGTCTTAAAGACTGAAGAGATAAAACAGAACAGTTAAGACCGGTTAAGAGTTAAGACAGTTAACTATTGTGTTCGTCTGCTGATTTGTTTTTTTTTGTGACGGATGTACTGCTCTTGTGTTCCTGCCATACTGTTTTTATTATCTCTGTACTGTGTCTGTGCTTGGCAAATAAATCACTCATTCATTCAAGTTAAAAGAGATCCAATTTATGACTTGCATTTCACTTCACCTCACGCAAGCGCCGCAATTGTTTCATTATGTATTTTACTGCGCGGTGTGATTCTAACTGTTGTTTCGATGAGAAATATGTGGAATTGCTAATTAAACAATTATTCAGATTAAGTTAGCTTTAGATGTAAACTAGAAAAGGTGACAATTGCTAAGCATTGCAACTTGAAGGCCGCCTGACATTGCGCCAGTCGTTTCAGGCTTTAATTATGAGGCCTCTATGCACCAGCTATACAAACTCAACAACTCCGCAAGGCATACTTTAGCAGTCGGTGGATATTTACCATGACTTTGACCTTTGACCCTTCGACCTTGAACATATGTCACATGTTCCACTCAACACTGAAATAATTTCCACTAAGTTTGAACTCGGTCAACTTATCCGTTCCTGACTTATAACGTTTTACTGCTAATACGTTACGTCACACTGTGACTTTCACCTTTGACCTTTTGACCTTATACGTTTGAAATGTATCGGCTGTCACGTGATCAAATCTGCACCAATTTATTTTATTTTATTTTATTTATTTTATTTTTATTTTATTTTTCTCTAGGGCGACTGTTAGTGCTGTACTTCAGCTTTGTCGCACCTGCCGTATGCTATTTGTTCTTCTTGCACGTTGTGTTGTATGTGTTCTTGGCAAATAAGTGATAATAATTATGATAATGAAATTGAACAATCCGCGGCGGAGTTACAGCTATTTAAAGATACCTAATTAGGGGGGCCGACCGCTTCTTGGATTTGAACGTGAGTAAAATTTAACAATTCAGCGACCTCGAGTATCCCTCCGACTATCGTCAGGCAGCTTTAAACAAGTGCTGGTCGTGAGTATTAATTAGATCTTAACTTCGGTCTCAACTGTTCGGTATTATGTCTTCTGTCCGGGACGTTTGGTCTTATCTTTATTATCAAGTGGCACGATGCGTTGTATCAAGAAATACAACATGTCGTCGATCAACCTCTGCAGCACGTCCAGTAACGTACAGTGTATGTACTTACAGCAGATGATGCTGAAAATCGTCAGCAGCTGCAGCAGCCACGTCACACCACGTTCATCGATCGCCATTTCCTCGGAACTCGATAGCGACGACGTCACGGTGACGACATCACTTCACCAGCATCCGTAGCAGTAAATAAGTAAGCAAGTAAATAAGTCGTGACGTTTGTAGGAACGCCACGACTGCGTCGGATGATGTTCATCAATGTTCAGAAAGATAAGCATTCACTCGCTGCCTTGAAGTGTTCAGTGACAGGCTGCAGTAGATATACCAAACTGTTGCTGCGGGCACCGGCTGCCAAACGCGTTCAGCGAAGTGGGCGCGAGTTCCGCCGCCGACCCACCACACCACAGTCGTGCGTTGATTATTGTCTCAACGGCAGTTGCAGAACGTGACGTTCGAAGACGCGGCATCGACGCAGGCGACAGAGCAGTTTGCAGCGACCGTCGTGGCGTGACGAGCGCTTGTAAAAAGCGGCAACGGCAGACGGACTACTGGACGTCGCACGGTCGACGGCACTGATCACCGATCAACGGCACTGTAGCAGTCTACATCCGCTGTCGCAGCAGCAGCAGCAGCAGCACAAGCAGCAACCTATTGAGAGACACTCTAGTAGTTAGAGCATTGCCAGCAATGAGACACTTGGGCAGCCTTGAAGCAGGCGGCGAACAGGAAATGGAGCGTTGGCTTATGGCCGTACTGATTGGCTGTCCTTATGTTAAGCACCGCCTTCCTGACAACAGTTGTCAGAACAAAATATAAAAAAACGTAAAAAAACGTTTTTACCGCGCTGCATGGAATGCAGACGCGGTCTAGCGATGAGAATTCTGTCTGTCCGTCTGTCTGTCTGTCTGTTTGTCTGTCCGTCACACGCGTGAATTGTGACAAAACGGTAGAAAGATCTGTCCAGATTTATATACCATATGAAAGAATATTTAGCCTAGTTTTCTGAGAAGAAGAATGGTTGGTGGGGGGCG
>Ga0049105_1001245_pt1 | contig 10923 bp, 7 predicted proteins | sample WorMetvaBAHAMAS1_FD_61260 | JGI IMG/M metagenome (GOLD analysis project Ga0049105, IMG submission 61260) | Worm MetaG Olavius vacuus BAHAMAS.1 | ecosystem: Host-associated > Annelida > Digestive system > Unclassified | place: Germany: Marburg | collected 2013-04-09 | reverse complement strand
TTACTATTAATCACTAATAGGAAATCGCATACGGGCTTTCGATTGGTACCGACCTCGATGACCTTGAATGACCTTAAACGCCGTAATAGCCCTTATTTTGCGTCTTTTTCACCGAATTCGACAGATTTTCAGGCTAATTATATCACAGTGGTTGAAGATAGACCTATAATGTCCGTAAAATAATGTCTCCCAGTTCCAGTCTTCTACTTTTGGCAAAAACTATAACGCACCCTGCAGCGTGGTCTCTCTGCGATAGCTGAGCCTCTTGTTTTACCTACCCCAGCGGGATGGCCAGGCTGAATTAACCTAATGTAAGTGGCCGATTAAATACCAAGACAGTTGTAACACGACTCAAGCCCAGGAACAGTCATCCATTCCAGCACTAAGCACCCAACATACAGCGACTACATTACTTGAGACCAACGTGCTATCCATACGCCAAGCCACCACTGTTCAAAATTATACAAAAGTGCTTAAACAAAATTGAAGCAGAAGAGCAAATATACTAATCTGCTGCTTCAAAGTTCCATAAAAACACACGAACGACCGAAAAAATAAAAAAAAAATAAACTTTTTCCTGAAGATATGGAACATATAACTGTAAGGCCCCCTGGGCATAACCCTACATTAGCCAATATTCCATTAAACCGACTATCTGGCTAGCTTTCATGCAAATGGGAATGCAGACTAATTAAAATACACAGTAAATATTTTTATTATCAATGCAAACACTTCAACATCTCCATTAGTCATACTGAGTGTGCACCATACAATATATAACTTAGTACGTGAACATAAACTGTTTCTCACTACACAGCAGAGATCTGACATACCAACATACTGATCTGCTTTCGTCGAACTTTCAGCAAAGTATACTCCTTTTCCAAACATTGCATTCTCACCACTGATCCGAAAGTCAAATCCGTTGTGTTCAATGCGATCAATAACATCAGACTTTGTACCATGGAACAGATAGCATTCGTTGACTTCACCAACGAGATTTCCATTCAATGTTTTCAAATCTGTACAATACTCTCAATTTTGAAAATATTATACTGCTATATATTGTGTAAAGTACTGTAAAATAAATAGAAATCGTACATTATTTCCTACAACAAACTACCGCATCTGCAGTTCTAAATGGTTCAGCTAAATTTAGAATATTGTATTGTATATCTTAAATATATCTGTGATATATATGACACTGCAGGCCTAGCTGTGAAAAACTGACAATTTGTTTAGCACTATTAACAAAATATGTTGTTTACGTTTTATAAATTAATCCACAAACCTACAAGTGGAAATTAATTAGCATTCACAACTCAAAATTTCTCAGTTCTAGCTGCAAATCAAAATCCCTAAATAAGTTTGTATTTTTACATTTCTCCAATTCTTAATTATTATTTACATTACTTTATTTTAACCAGTCAAAACGGCATTACATACCATGAAGTTGTGTCAAAATCTCAGATTCGCCAAGCAAGCCTTTCACAGACGGACACCGGCTAGCAGAAGCACGGAGGCAGATCTCCTTTTTCTTGGCATCATACTTACGATAAAGAACTGGATTTTCGACCGACCAGATTTTCTTCACAACAATTTCATCGTGGTTGAGACCAGCGGCGTCTTGACCACGTCCCACATTGCTTGCATCCCAAGTTCTTTCTAGGAGGCTTTTTATCTCCTTGTAAGCCGACGACTGTGGGTCGATCGACTTACGTTTCACGCTTGTCTTTTTATCTGCCGTTCCTTTCTGTACACATTTCCAGTAGCTTGGATACCGGACAGTTTCTTCCGTACCGAGATGTCTCAGGTATGCTGGACATCCCCGTCTTTCTCTGATGTGCTCAACGCTAGCTTCATCTTCCTCTTGCTGCCGCAGTATTGCCTTCACAGACTTCTGCGTCTTCTCCACATGTTCCTTCTTGCCTCTAAGCTTGATGAGGCCAGTCTTTGTGTCTGAAACATATGCCAGCAATGAACAGTTGGCATGACTAATATTATAGTGAGACACAGGGAAGACCTCAAAGGGCTCACAATGGCTCAATGTAGTTCACAATAATGCCAAACTATCGATGAAGACAACTAAATCAAAACTGGTAGATATGTGCAGATCTAAACTGGCAACATACTGGCAAAATTTCATGGAAATATACTTAAGCTGAGTGAAAATACTGCAAAAAGTTTCAGGGGGGAGCTACTTTTTTGACTCACACTGTATACACAAGTTACAAAACGTTTAAAATGGTCCAGTTTTAGACACACCCTGTATTTAGTTTATTTGGAAATACACTTAGAACATCTTGTTGAGAACTGTAGTCTTCTAAGCAATGCCTGGGATGGACCAAAGAAAAAACTGAAACTGGTGGAGTCTAAGCACACTAAGAAAGCAAGTAGTGATCAGTTATGGAACCACGTACCTCTTTGTAAGTTAGCTGTGGTAGAAATATGGGGAGAAATAGCATACATGACTTCCATTCCAACACCTAGTTTATGCCCCTGGGTTGGGAATGGAATTACAGCAGTAGATAATAATGAAAAGTAATGCCCTTTATATGAAGCAAACATTCTCGAATTGTATTACATCAAAATATAATTTGCAACATTTGGTTAATGTTCTTACCAATTTCAACTGTGACATCAGATGTGCCCAAAGACTTGATTTCGTTGGTCAAATGTTTACCAAGTCTTCGAATGCCATCCTCTCTAATTTCAACCATCTCGACTAAGTCTTTCGCCTTCGTCCTCAACTTCTCTTTCACTGCCTCTGCTGTTGCCTTATCCATAGCATTTATGTGCAAAGTGATGGTGGAAGCTGCAGCAGAAAATGCTTTCCTCTCTTCAACAGGCAAAATCAATCAACAACCAACCACTCAACCAACCAACCAACAACTAAAGAAAAAATACAAGCAGATCTGGAAGAACAGATGAAACTACAAATGAGAGCCGAAGCACTACAATTATCAATGTAAAACTTACAATAATAAGTCAGTGAAAAATTGACAGCAATAACGACAACGAAAACACGATGACGACAACAACAACATTTCTATTGTACCATAAACTCGTAACTTCAGACGCAGTAGTTTGCTCAGAAACAAAAACTCAACAACCGTTTCACATACGTTTCAACGGGGAAGATGACAGACGACTCTTGAAAGTTTTGTACAACGAGTCTTCGAAAGCAACAACAAACACCTGATTAAAACAAATGTCAACACAGTAAATGCAAATCAAGTGTAATATCTGCATGCTGCACGAAGGCATTATGTATCATACAAGACAAGACAGTTCCATAGAGTACACTGCTGAACTGCCAAAGTCACATGTACATATGGCTGACGACCACCGTTGTGTAGTCACTTGCTACAAGTAACGTGTTACTTTTAAAGTAACAAGTAAGTGCAACATGTTACATTTTCAGAATAAACAAACCTAACGAGTTATTTTTTATAAAGCAACAGTAACGAAATATGCGTTGTCACTCACTACATTTTTCTTAAGACACAAATGCCTCAAAATGCACAACTTTGCACTGTGGCAAGCACAGTCAGCCTGGGCAGAGATTTGAAATCTCATGCAGTTTTCTAATCCAGTGAGATATTCAATTCATAATATTATTAACAATGTGAAAGAATAAATCACCGAAAGAGGCGTCTTGCTGTTTTGTACTGCACGACTGAAGCAACTGGCGACGACTTCAGGTCGATAACCAAGCTGGCCACAGCCAACTGTTGGAAATGCAACTGATGTAAGTCCCTTCTGTCCAGCCATCTCAAGACATTTCTGTATCAAATTCTGCAACAGCTGCAACAAAGCACAGTTACCAAATTAACCAGACAGTCTTCAATGGCAAACCATCGATTGGTATGCCTCCAACAGAAAGTGCATTTTCGGTATATGTTGTCTGTGACCTTGACCTTTGCACCTTGGAAATGTCACCGGTGTCAAGTCACCTGGTAATGAGTAATTGTGATAAATTTCATTAAAATGTGTCTATGCATTCCACAGACAGGACAGAAAATGCCTCCCAAAATGCTTGTTGTAACCTTGACCTTGGTGCAATTCCCACAAGCAGTTTATAAGATATTGTGTTAACAAACTTTTAGTACGCGATCAGAATGCATGCATGGATTGTGGGAGAGCACAAATACAGAATGCCTTCGGACTGTATCATGTAACCACCGACAAGCTTGTTAACTTACCTACAAAAATGGCGGCAAGTTCTGTTTAACGGTTTTGATGGACTGTCTGTGGTCGTAAGTAATTAGCGAATAAGTCGTATCATAGTAAAACAAACTAATTCTAATTGGAGAATGTTCGATATGTTTAATATTATCAAAACTCTTCGAAATGATTTCACACGCGAATTCGAAATTACTACCTGACAATCTCAGCAGTGAAGTGGCACTCACTTCAACCCAAGTTAGTGGCGGCCATATTTGGTGGTAAGCTGTTCGGAGGAAGTGTTTTGCCGCCTAGTGCGGCCCCTGTGGTTCTAATGCTGGTGGAAGCTTGAAAACATTTATTCATGATATGTAACTGTTTTTGGACTTGTTATATTCATTGGCTTTAGTTTTTGTTTTATTTTGTACTTAATTTCTAGTCTGACTCTGATGTGCTACAGACTAAGCTGGACAGCCATCAGTTTTTGAGCAAAAGTTAAATGTCACATGTCACAATACATACTGCACAACGAACTGGCAAGAGAAACAAAATGAAATCTTTGCATACCGCTGTGGTATCATCATCAGCCTACCTCAACACTTCGTTGATCCCGATATCTCCTGGTGGCTGCGTGGTACACATACTGTGCTTTGAGTGCCCCATACGCTCGTGTAACTGTCACATCTTGACCAAATCTGACTGGAAAGTGATGACTTGAAAACTCCTAATGTAGTGCACAAAAGCAAAGTTGCAGTATGAGATAAACCACTACAGAAATGCCTGGATTCAAGTTGTAAAAGAAAGTCATAACAATGGCTGTCTATTAACTGTTACTATTCACATCATGTAAACTACAGATTCTTAACAATGACAAGTGTTCGTACCTCCAGTCATAACCAAAGTTCATCATTACACCCTCCCGTACAAAATCCATAAAAGATGTATAAAACAGAACAAAATGTGACAATTCAGTCAATTTCAGTGTGATGAGCTAGTACCCTGCGCTAACATCATTATTTCGGCAGCGGTATGCCGAGTGACTGTGACTGGCGGAGGCAGCGCGCCGATCAATTTTTATCCTCGGCGGCGACAGGTTAAAACTCGGCGGCAGTGGTGTTCGGCCATGTCTGCTTATCTGCACCTTAAAAATACTCACACTTACTTATTTATACAAGAACCTCATCAGGAGATGAGATAGCAAACGTGAACTTTTTACGATGACATTGTACACGCGCTACAGCCCACAATGAAGTTCACTTCACATATGGAAAGCACACATGTCACATGTCCACATGAGACTCTTACACTCGCGCATATGCCTAAATAGCGCCACAGGTTCGTCACAAGACATGTCACAGTGTTACTGTAGATAAAATGGAAAAATACGGTATACCATAACCCTACCGCAAGAAGCTAGCCTAAAACCTATCACCAACGTGTTTCTAGTGTGTACATTTTCCATCGTACAGTCTCACAGACGATTGCCTGCGTCAGCACGTGATTTCGCATTTGCTATATGCCATTTACGCAGCTTACGCTAACTGAAATTTCACTCATTGTTTACATTTGCCGCCACTGGAAACGAAGTATTCCATTGTCATGGAAATCAATACAATAAATACATCAATTGTTTACAGAAGCAGGCTGCGCCACGGACACGCTATTGCCGGAGAGTAACGTGAATTAAGGCCTGTTTTATCGACAAACATCTGCTATAATGCGTTTTCATTTTACGTTTGTTTTGACTAAATAAGATGGAGAAAATATTATAGCAAAAGCCCACTTCTGCGGCACATTTTGCGATGCGATACCGCTTAGCATAAACACTGCTGTTTACCTCAAAGTTTCGATACTCAATTTTCCGTAACGCACTCGTTCTCGGTAACCCCCACGAATATTGCAATAAATAATATATCGCTAAAAACTACATTCTTTGGGCTATATTTCCGCTGCAAAAAGTATTAGTGTATCTTCAACCTCTTTTACGTAATCCGTCCAGAAAGATACAAAATTCGGTGACATTACGCCGCAGTTAGGGCTAGTTAGGGCTATTACGCCGTTCAAGGTCATTCAAGGTCACCGATTTTGGTACCAATCGAAAGCACATATGCGACTTCCTATTAGTCATTAATAGTAACTTACCTCCTATCTTGCACAGTTTCCGAGATATAGTCTTGCAAAGGTCCAAAATCGCTAAATTTGGCTACCCCTCTTCGGTTTAACACCCCAAAGAAGGGGTTCCTCTGGGACGATCTCCACAAAATTTTACCTGGATGTCAACAGATCGCCACAGTACCAAATGGCATGAAAACACTGCCAAAAATTTCAATCCTCTGAGTAGGGTGCACGAATGTTACAGACGACAGACAGACAGACGAACGGACGACGACATATAATGAACGTTCGCTAAAAATGCAATGAACATTAACTGCTTAACTAAAATTACAGTTTTTTGTACAGCAACTGGAAATGTCAATAACATTGATTGACAGAACAAAAAAATACCTGTTGCAGGTGAGTTCCAGCAGCACTAAGAAGAGCAGCAGATACAGCACCATGCTTAGACAGGTCATGTGAGTCACACGTGATCAGGTTCACCAACACATCAGCCTGTGAAACAGTCAACATCATTACCGAACATTAATCTAAATTTTTCTCCATACGCATGTATTTATGAATTGGTAAATGCATCAATGCATGTTGCAAGCACATCCACATCCAACATAATGACCAGCAACCAATCAAGGTATTAATCAACCAATCAAAGAAGGTTACACATGGCAAACAAGATACCAACGAATGCACTCTTAATGAGATTAAAATTAAACACAATAATATTAATACTCAAGACAATGCTTCTAGTGCTATATCACAAGTTTACTCCATTCAGCTGTCGACTCAATAAGTCGTAAGAATCTTTGTAAATTGGGCCCCTGGTGGTATTCAATCACAGAATCGCATGCACTGCACTCAGGCATGTTAGCACTAGCCTGCTGTGACCTAAAGACAGCACGGTATAGAAAAGATAAATAACTGGTCACAATCGTAACAAACTTCAGATTGAGCATCCATCTTTCATACATTTACACTTCTACATGTGCTGTCTATTACTACTGAACAACATGGCTCAATATGACAACATTTTATGCAGCCTATGGTCCATTACTGTCTACCAGACATGTAACATTTTAATCTGAAAGTATTATTAAATTCAACTGTACGTTTGTGTAAGATGTTTTGCATGTCAACACTAAACTGCAATAATAATAATTAGCAATATGAGACTATGAATAGCTGAGGTTATCTGGCAGAATTGCTAAAGTGACACGGCAAATACCTTAGTGTTCGTGATACTCTCTCTCAGTACTCGTAATGAAGACTTGATAGGAGATGATGAACCAGCAGCATCAACCACATGAGATCTCCACACACAACACTCAGTTACATGAAAAATGGTCATACACTATCACATACTCAACAAATAAAAGTTAGTGCTTAATACAGAATATTTCAGAAAAATACCAACAAAGCAATATCCGACAACAGTATTAATCTTAGTGATGGCAGAGACTATATGCCCCTGCTTTCACACAGGAAGCTGGCTTCAGCATACATTCACGGCACTTAATAGGTTTATTCCTGTTATTATAACCTTATGGTTTATTGGACGAGGACGAAACTGATAGGATTTTATCAGTTTATCCTCAACAAGTGCTTACAAGACAAAAATGTGTGACAACCGAAAGCAATTATAACATATGGGATGGTGGCATTACAATATTATGTAGGTTACGTAGAAATACACTGGTTGGCACAAGTTTGCAAAATTTGAATCTTAAAAGATACAAATGTGAATTAAATGTGTGCATTACACTACTGACAGTCAAAATACATTTATACACTGGTTAACAGTAAACTGACTTTCATTCATCATTAAGATGTTAATACCTGCTACATAAAAATTACCTTGAGTCACGACTAGAATGGACTATTATTGAACACTGAAACTTGGACTGCAGTGCTTCGATCATCTGTTCTCCATCACTGTCTGCCTTCTTGAAATCCGCTGCCGTTACACCTACACATAATGACAATGCATCGGCAGCAGTTAACAACACCTAGTAACATGAAAACAAGAAACTCCGCTTAAAACAAACTGCACAGAGAGTGGAGTTGCTTCTTAAGCCCAAATGAACCTCCCACCCCACCCCCACAGTCCAACATCATGTAAACAGTAAACATCAGTAAACAGCAAATAATACATCATCATCATTAAGGAACCACTCTACAACCGAAGGGGAGGAGGGTAAAAAAATTGGACCATTTTTTAAAGTTCGTAAGTCACGCATATGATGACCCAGAAAGGCGTCTGTTCAGTGCTTCATTGGGAGTAACAGCATGTCCTAAATTGTGTCACAGTTAAATATTCTTTGCACTACTCTAGTAGACAATACTACACTAAAAGTAACGATTCACAAATTATTCACCATTCACATACTATGGTCACTTTACACGTTTTACAACTTAACGAATCTCATCGAAGTAAAGTGATCCATACACCAAAATGTTCAGTATTTTACCAGAGTTCAAATTGTAATTTGAATTTCACTGCAGTTAGATATTCTATGCACAAGTGCAGTGAAACGACAATATGCTAAAAATAACATTTCAGCATTCACATGGCACCAGTTTTTCCGCATAATGGGTTCATAAAAGCAAAAAGAACTTGCCACTGAGTAGCTCAGACCTTACTCTGAAGAGCTTTGCAACAAAAACTGTATCTTCAAGACTTCCGAGACACTGATAATTTGAAGTGCATCGTTCTGTTCCACTGCTCAGTCTGATAAGCCAGGACACAATAAAGAGGTGCAAGACTGACTACCAATAAGAGCAGTGATGGTGTTTAGGGTACACATGCTGAAATTCTGTTGACCTACTGATGTTCAAAAATTGGCCATAACCGTAAATTTTGAGGGAACTGTGTACAATAACTGAACGTGATGTTTAAATATACTAATATTTTCAGTGAAGTATGGTTTCTCTAAACTTATGCAAAGAATAGTTAAATATGGCAAAATTCAAAATAACAGCCGAACTCCTGATACAGAGCTGAACGTTCTGCTATATCAGATGCCTTCGTATGTCATCACACACAGGAGTTACAAACTTTTAAAAATGGTCTGATTTTGGGCGCACCCTGTACTTCTGTAGATACAACTTTACATACACCAGCAATTTGTTCGCATTCATCATAGACTCCTGAAACACAATTTATCAGTTGTGTTCGGGAACAGATCACAAGTTTGTGACAATGCATTGTTTACTAAGCCCCCAGACCAACTAGTATACAGAGCTCCCTTCTCCTTCCCAGTCACAACTGCCAAGTATACAATGATCTTACAAGGAACATAATGTAGTTATAATGAGAAAGGGTCCCTCAGACCTTCAACCAGGTATATGTGAAGACCTGTCCCAGGATGCAGTAGCAACAGGGTGTAAGAAAACCGAGTTGCTGTACTAGCAACTTCACTGGCTGCCGGTCAAACAGCGGGCCCTGTACAAACTGGCTTTAATAACTTTCAATGTTTTGCAACACAATAATCCTATGTACTTACGCGATCTTTTAACAACTCATAATCCCAGTCGTAATCTGTGCTCATCCTCTCAACACCTGCTGTCTGTCGGCTACATGCAAACTGTTTTATCGTCGCGTTGTTTCAAACACTATGCTGCTTTAAATTGGAACAATCTGCCGTATGACATTTGAGCTTGCGACTCTGTTAATGTTTTTAAACGTAAACTCAAGACTCATCTTTTTAACATTGCCTATCCTACCTAGTCACATGTCATCCCCGTGCCCACAAATAACATTTTAGTTACATATGGCGCGTTACAAGTTTTATATTGTATTGTATTGTATTGTAAACAACTCACTAGCATCAGTTCACACAACTATCACCTTACAGTCACATTACCTGGTAACTGCAGATCGAGTGTGTCGTAGCACACCTTCTCAATATACTTAGACCGAATGAGGATTTCGACAGTCACCACATCATTGGACAGGCCAAGCAACATAATGGAACTGGCAGCATCATTGAACTGTGTCTCCACTAAATGCCGACTACAAAACACATACAGTTAGATACATTCACTGACTCCAAAGCCCACATTGCTGCTTCATGCACAGATTAAGCACAACAACCTCCCACAATAAGAAATAGTTTTGTGACAAAACGTTAAAATATAGAAAGTATGTACCAATTACAACCACATATCACTGCAATATAAATACCAAAATGACAATATGATAATAAAATGTGAGCTCATAACTGCATAATACACTGCACTGGGCCTTCTTTCTTGCAATATTCTATAAACTGAAATAAGCAGCAATGACAAGAGCATAAAACTCCTCTGAGTGCTATTAGAGGTCGACTGAATTTCAGTTTTGGTTTTGGCGCTGTATGTATGGAAATGAGCACTTTCGGTAGACATTTGCTTTCGGCCGAAAGCAATTGTCTCAAATTTGGTACACTTTTGGTTTCGGCATGATGCAAGCTGTACAGAGTCTGAGATGATGAGGCCAAATGCAGTGACTCACTGTCACTCATACTAGAACTACAGTGTGCCTCAAAAAAACATCCCCGACATTTTTAGCTGTAACTCGAGAAAGCATTATCGGATTTTCATAATATTTGGCACACATGTTACCGAGAAAGTAAGCAATCAGTAGATGCTATAGTTTCCCACCAC
>Ga0049105_1001244_pt1 | contig 10924 bp, 5 predicted proteins | sample WorMetvaBAHAMAS1_FD_61260 | JGI IMG/M metagenome (GOLD analysis project Ga0049105, IMG submission 61260) | Worm MetaG Olavius vacuus BAHAMAS.1 | ecosystem: Host-associated > Annelida > Digestive system > Unclassified | place: Germany: Marburg | collected 2013-04-09 | reverse complement strand
GGGGGGGGGGGAACTGCCCCTCCCCTCCCCAAGGATGGGCGGCACGTGGGGTCAAGCACAAATTTGGGCACTTGTTTATTGTGCAAATATCACAAAAATCGTTCTTACCAAATGCTAGATTTGATTACTAAATTGCACCAAATTCAACTTCGACTCCCCTTCCCCAGCTGGATTTGGGCGGCAGGGGAAAGAAAAAGGAATATGGAAAAGGAATGGATAGGAAAGGGAAGGGAGAGGGTGAGAGTGAGAAGGTACCCCCACTTTCTCGTCTAAAATGATGCTAATAGCCTTGCCCCCTACCGTTCAGGTGAAATAACGACCCTGCTGACAACCAGGGTTGTGAGTTCGGAAATTTCTGGCGAAAAATTTCCGGAAATTTATTCTAATCCTTCGGAAATTTGTCGAAGAATTTTTTCAGTTGATACGTTTAATTATAATCATATGTTTCCAAGCCCAGCATTGCAAAGTGATGCTGTAAAACAAGCACGTTCTTGACAAGCAATTCTACAGATCTTTATGCTTCAACTTTATGCATTGTGCTACTTGTTTTTAGCGCGGCTCCCAGGAATATCAGCGATTCGAATAAAAATTATAGACGCTAATATTCCGGAAATATTAAATATCCGGAAAATTTACAACCTTACTGACAACCACTCCGAACCGCCGGTTCTAAGTTCTGATAAGCAACATCGAGATAACAAAAACGTAGAGACGACGCTTTAAAATCCGATTTACAAAGAAGAGCACTCGGACAGCGCAGACCTCCACCAAGGCGATCTGGTCCAGCTCCAGAGTCCGGATACGGATCTGGCCGGATCTGCTTGACTTCCAAAATTTAACAGAGACTTCCTTGTCTAAAGTCACATTTGAGGTAAAATTTTCAAGAAGATCCGGTTATTTTTTCCAGAGATATGAGACAAATTGTGAAAAATTACCCATCATGCAATGTTGAAGAATCCTTCAAACAATTCCTGGATCCATATCCGGAAGCGGATGACTTACAAAGTTTAACAAGTTCTTCTCTGTCCACAGATACATCTGTGGTAAAATTTTAACGAAGATCCGTTCAGTAGCTTTTACGTCAAGTTGCTAATAGACAGACAGACGGAGAGACAAACGCCAGGCATTACGTAACCGCGTTGGCGGAGGTATTTATCATTACGAAAATACACGTATATGCTGTCGTTACAAAACGTCACTGTGTGAGCATATTACACTGTAAGAGATATACACTGATAGTGGAAGTGTTACGTCAGACGATAGCTGCACGAATCTCACCCTTCAGTTCTTTGGTGCCAAACGGCAAAACGTTTAATATGCGAACAATGAAATGCGACAGAACTGTGCGAACTAAACAGTCATTAGCAGAACTGGACGCAAATGTTTTTTACAGCGGAATGAACGTGCATAACAGTTAACAGATTAGTGATGTGCAGTGTCGAAAATCAACGACTGCGGATCAGCCTGTTTCGCTGTGAACGGTTGATACTGTAAAAACCAGTTGCACGATCCTCATTAGTCTAGACACAGGTCTACCGGTGGATGGTGATTCACAGTACAGATATCGAGGGGGCCAAAAACTAAAGAGGGGTCATGTGATCTAGGCTTGTAAGGGTAGCTAATGTGCTCTATAAAGTTTCACAGTAAAATGATATCTGCTGTTTTCTGTGTGATCACTGATCGCACTATGTTATAAACTCCAGTTTTTTTACAGTTGATTTCAACTAATGCACCCTTTTGATGCAAAACAACTCAAGGAAAGCTGCTAATAATTTTCAGTAGGATACGCTCTTATTGATAAGTACCTGGAACCATTAACATTTCCGACCATAATTCAGGCTGATCCGCATTCAGCAAACAAACATATAACGTGCGCAACGCTCATACTAAGGCCTGATCTTCTTCACACATACTTCCGGTTCACCATGACGTACGTCTGAGTTGAATCGCCGCTCTGCATAGCACAAAGTCAATACAATTCAGTTACGGGACCATCAGTCCACTAATGCATTAATTATTAGGGTAGTAGCAATTAAAGATTTTAACGGCAAATTAGTTATTTTCGACTAACAAGTACCGGTAAAGCAACAAAAATCGGCCGAGAGAACTGTTTTAGAGCATGTATAACGACGTTAGACTGTGCTATTGTTAAAGGTCATTCTGTCTGTCTGTTTGTCCATCCGTCTGTCACACTGGTGATCCATGCCTAAACGGTTCCAGATATCGAAATACGTTTCGCACCATGTGATAGAGCGAAATGTCCAATAATGCCAAATTCATAGTTGTGAGTTTAAAGGTCCACCCTGAATGAGTGCATTAAATAGAAAGCGAAAATTAGACCAAGATTTCCTTCTCGTATGAGGCAGCCTGACTGAGCAAGGTTTAACGTCCCACCAAACACATTATAGGTCATATCGGGGACGATTTTTCACTGAAGGAAACCAGTTGGTCTTGCTTGAATCCCACCAGCACCACTCCACCGTGTTACAATAATACAACTCTAGGGAACCGCCTCTACGCAAACCCAATCTGCTGGACCTGTAAGAACTGCTCATGAGTGTGCTGCTGACTTTGAACATTGTGTCACACAACCCAGCACGGAGCAGTTCTGATAATATTCCCTCGTAACCTCCAGACAATCACCATAACTCGGATGTTGTCTAGCGGAGGATAGGGGAGGCTGACATTTATGGGGCAGGGACGCCACACCCTGAGATCATATGAGGCAGACCACCGACGTATGCATGTATTTTCGGTCACGACAACGATGGCTGTCACGCCATTCGATTTGCCATGGCCAAAAACCCCCAGAATGCACGCAAACTTCACGGCTCTCTCTTCTATAGAACCGGAGTTATTGCCAACTGAAGTTTTACACTACAGGAATAGGAAACTTTAAGTTTTTTTGCTGTGGCCTTAACCTTCACCTGATGACCTTAATATGTGCACCTGACCCGTATCCTGTAACGATATCACTGCAGACTAAAAAAGAACTTGTCACACTGGGCCCATTTCACTGCGCTTAGATTTATTTGTGTTTATCTGTGTGTATTTTGTGTGTTTTTGTTTCGTACTGCATAGTTGTTGTATTATTGTGAGCACGGTGAGGTGGACCTGATGGGATTAAAGTCTAATCCTCAGGACCTATCTTCCTTCAGTGCTTTGACACTGTTGGTCGAATCATTTGACCCGTAAAAACCCGTCCCCGATATGACCTATAATGTGTTTGGTGGGATGTTAAACCTTGCTCTATCTATCTATCTATCTATCTACGTCAAGGCTTTCAAAAGTTATCATACATACATACACACACAAACACACATGCACATACGGTGTTTCAATAAAAACATCCACTTTTGTTTTCTTCCATATCTCCTAGTAAAATTATCCAGTGGCGTCGCCAGGATTTGTTGCAAGGAGGGGCAAAGCTGGAAATTAGGTCACGCAGCACTCACGGTGGACTTCAGGGCCGGGTGCAGCAGCGGCTCGATGACTAATAGTTTTGTGACTAATGCAGTACTGATCAAAACAGCTACGAGTTGCACAATACTTGGATAGTTGGCTGTCAGATTTACTCCAAAGTGAACTAAGAATGAAATTGTTGGAAGTCGAGACTAAGCTGGCTCTCGGTTTTCGAATGCATTTAAAATCTACGCAGTTTCATTTGTCTGATACCTTGCATTATTTCAATAAAATTTGCTAGCTTTGTGATGCAACTGCCTCAAATTAACTGAAGTTAGACCCGTACTGGCTTAGCAGTCTTGCATTTAAGCCACTTTAAATAGGCCTAATTCCAATGTAATGTAATACCACATAAGAGTTCACTTTGTATACAAAAAAGCCTATTCTTAACACAGCAACATAACACTGCGAATGGCTACCTGAACTGGTGGTGCTGATGGGCCAGCGTAGAGTGACTTCGCATCGACTATTCCGACGGGAATTCGAAGAGTAGTATCAAGTTCGTCGTTGTGCTCGAACAAACTGGTCTCGCGGTAGTGCAGGACGAGGTCTTTCAATGTGCGATGGATGAAATACGGCTCAGCAAAGCCGTAGAGGCCATCCTGACGGTAGATCAGACAGTGTACAATCTGACTGTATGGATCAGATGTATTAGCTCTACCACCGGTATTATCATCGCCATGAGCAGCCGGCTTTCTGTATTCATCATTCATCATCATCTTCATCATTTATTATGCAAATAAGGCAACACTGTACAAATCACACTATTAATACAGCAATGCACAGATGTATCTGGCAGACGACTGTCAGCTCATCAGTGACATCAGCATGTGCCGACTCCGCTCGACCGACACAGTGATGTGCGCTGTTCGACAGTCACACAGCACCTTCGGCGATCGGTGTTTCACAACAGCTGGACCACGCTTGTAGAACTCATTATCTTCTAAACTATGACAATGTGACAGTCTCAGTTCAAACGGTTGCTGAAGACACGCCTGTTGGGGGACCACGGCACTTTGTGACATTTTAGTTAAGAGTGCCGTCTAGAAATCATCTTTCTTACTTACTTACATACTTACTTACAGTCTACAAAAAGTAATAATAAAAATTATTAACTATATGATCTGCAACTGGAAACGTGTAGCGTATTATTTGAACAAGTAACTGTTCAGCACATCTAATAGCATTATGATCCTAACTTTGACCGTTTCAGCTCGACATGTAATCAGTTCACCTCTGTCGCCAACTGCACAGTGCAACCAAAACTGGCAAAATTCGCACAGGAAGTCTGTAATACCTCCCAAAATGCTTATCACAGGTGTTACGTAACTGTGCTCTACAAATCGACATTTACTTACTTACTTAGTTAACCATATCTGGTCTTACTTGACCTTTGACCCTTCGACGTCAAAATCTGACGAGTTCATCGTTGACACCAACTGCATCTAAAGTGTAAATGCGGTGAAATTTCACAAATTGTTAGTAAGATATCGCGTTCACAGACTTTTAGTACACAATCACAGACAGACAGACACATGGAGAGCCTGCATACAAAGTGCCTTCAATGGCTAATCACCAGCAAAGGCATAAAAACTACACAATCCAAATTACAGTATTCAAGAAAAGTACGCGAAATGGTATGTTTCATAACCCAGCGATGGGGGACCGCCTTGTCGTGGTGGTGGGGCTTATGGGATCTGAGGATCCTGCAGATTCCGCTTTGTAGAAATCCAAAGGGGAGGAGACTACTAAGAGTCCCCCAGTTTGGCCCTCAAAACCGCCTTATGGGGATGCTAAAATCTCCGGGGAACCCGTTCAGAGCGTGTGTTCGCAGGACGTTCTAGCGGTACCACTACTTGCGAGCATTCTCAGGAGTTGACACCGGGGCTCCTGGAATTAAAAGCGACTGGTGTGTTTATGACATCTGTGCCGTTTACAGCTTTTTAGTTGTTTGAGAGCCACACCAGTGGTGGTGGGCCTCTAGCTACGGTTCCTGCCGGGCACTGTTTCCTCAGTCCCGTTCCCGATGGGAAAGGAAGTTATGAGCAATGCTCGAGAAGTACGCTCGTTTATCTGCTGAAACTTTTTTCAGCTTAAATGTAATATCAATTTGGATACCTGGACAATTAAAAATAGCATCATATGGTCACTTTGCAGTTTGCTGGGACATGCACAGTCATAATTAATTAGCACATACCTGTTCTGTTTGAACTACAGGTATTCATTTGGACAAAGAAACTAAACATGTGCATCATGTTTCAAAATAAAACGTGCTACTTTCATTTTCATCATAACTTCCGCACCACTTATACTTATGTAATAATAATTCTAATTCTATCTGTCGGTTTTGACAAATTTCTAATTCTAATTATTTAACTATCAAATCATCAACTGCCCATCAACAGACATACAATGCAGGAGGAAGAATGCTGCTGCCACTTACACAATGGAGAGACAATGGAGTCTGCCGTCTTTTGGTCGAATAAGGAACGTTCCCTCTTCTTGGCCCATGAGCAGGTCCTGAGCCTCGACACGGTCCACGCGCCTCCACCATGTCTTCTCATCGTGGTGTGGAATGTACTCATCCATGCTGGCACTGTCCGGGTCTTCCAGCAACTTGTCAAGAGACAGAAGTGTCTCGCCGCAACCGAGCAGCTGGCTGCACGTTCAACAACCAAACAGTCAACACGTACACACAGCGACGAAAAAAAATAATTCTACAAAACAATAACAGATTGTCTTCTCTTGTCTTAGTAATTGTCAATGCGAGGGTTAACTGCGTCATGGACAGTGGTCACGCCTTGTCCATTTATTGCAATCAACTGCGATACAAAGTACCGACTCCAGAGGAAACCTAGCCAAGCTCTAATATTATCAAACCATGACGTTGCCAGTCTTCCTCTTCTTTGTTGTCCCTGGGCCTGATTTACCCGGGGCCTGATTTTCGAAACTTCGTAAGATTTTTCCTAAGTTCGTTGTAAGATTTTCATAAGTCGTTCATAAGTCAGTGAGATAAGACTTTCTAAGATTTTCTTAGGAAAATGGTAAGTCATTTTTCGAAAGCATTCTTAGGCAATCGTCACTCTGGTTGTCAGTTATTTTTAGCTCAAACTATTCGACCAATAACAGCCTCTGACAGAGGGTTTCCTGAATGACATCACTTGCCACAAATTTTACGTTTTCGTAAGATATCTGTAATGTCGTAGTAAGTTTTTCGTAAATTTTGCATAACTTCGTCCTAAGTTTTTCATAAGATTTTTGTAAGATTTTTTGAAAATCACATGCTCATCGTAAGTTTTCGTAAGTCAGACTTTTCATAAGTTTTTCGTAAGTTCTTCATAAGATTTTCGAAAATCGGGCCAGTGGTGTAGTACCTTGGACAATGTCCTTCTCCACAGAAAAATTTCAAACAATTTTCGATTAAATGATTGACTGAATCCGAAATACGATAACAGTTCAAACTGTTTATTCTCATGTGTCGAGAGGTATGTTTGACTCTACTTAAAAACTTAAGCGAAATATTATAAATATATATTAAATATAAAGTTAAAAACTTAAACTTAAATATTAATTTAAAATTAAAATACAAAATCCAGAAAAATATGCTCAGGGCCAGTATCATGACAGTCACTCAAAAGTAAAGTAACACTTCACTCCATTCAGGTCTTGAAACCTTAAAATTTTTTAAAACTTTAAACACTTAATTCATTCTGCTGCAATCGACTTGATGCATAAAATAACAAAACAAAAGCACAAAATGCACGTGTATTACAATTTTAATTGTCAAACTTCATTTTGACAGGTACGATCAAAACTTTTTGGAACTATTTTGTGTGCAAATGAATACAACTGGACACCGTACTGTACTGTACCATCGAACATGGAAGCAGAGGCCGGTATGACAGTCTATGGTCAGTGTTGAGGCCAGGTCAAATCAGCCTACTGCACAGCGCCCTTGATGTATGCAATGAATGTGTTTGTATGAATGATGCGCTGCAGCTGTTACTATAGTAACAGCGCGTGTAAGTCTGTTGGGAGAGTCTGGGGCTGTATGATTGCAGTACACAGCCTGGTGGCCAGTTTCTGTACAGAACTGTAAATCAGCCAAAACCACATAGTACTAGGCTCAAATTATAACAATTTATTATAATGAAGTAGTACACGCCAGGAGTCAAACTCTGACTCCGGGCCAAAAACCCGGAAGCCGAAGGACTCCGACTTCAGACTCCTGCTTTTTGCAAAGTATAACTGGTAATTAATACCGAAGTAAAGCTTACGGCAACAGTGGTAAAACTTCCAATATATTTACAGCAAGATTTTTCGGCTGTGTTTTCAACACGGCACAGGGATAGACTGAATTCGGTTTACGCAAGCTGCTTACTTCTTAAGCCGTTCACGGCATTTACTGAGCTGCTTGAGTTCCGGCTTGAATCTGTTGATGTTGTTGAAATATTCGTGGCTGAGATCGATCTGTTTCTGCAGATCGCGGTTTAGCTCGTCTCTAGTGTCCACTATTACCTGCATTCTCTGTTTCAACAACTCTATGTTCTCACGCACCCTACAATCACACACCTAACATACTACTATTACTATTACAGATACTGTTAATAAACTGTTAGTACTTAGGCCTTTAGCTACAGCTTGATGTCTTAACAAATATACACAGTAAGATTAATAATACTAATAATACTAACAATAATAGTAATTTTAAATCTTAGGCATAACTTAACACCTTACAGTGTAAAAAGAACAACAACAATCTACTGCTACCAGTGTTGGAATAAAGGACACATACTGTAATCTGAGGACAAGACCAAGACCAAGGACTTAACCTGAAGGCCAAGGCCAGGACGGAACGTCTAATGAGAAGGCCAGGAACTTCGTCAATGTGCACAAAGGTAAGACTACAACAGGAAATTCTGTCACAGCCTGAACAGTTAGCAAACTACGAAAAAGCAGACTTTCATTTCAGCACACTGTTTCAAAGAACACAAGCAAAATTTATCGTAACTGAGTGAACTAATGCAGCATCATGAACAGCTTGTTCGTTATCAAAATACAACTTGTCTGGAACGTATCAGTGGGCACAGGCATTACACAGGTAACGTGGTAAACACGATCATGGCCAGAATTCGCCATGTTTCTTGAATTGTTTTCTGCCATCTAAAAATGCTATGCTAAAAAATAGTTGGCTTTGTTTTTTTTTCCAGACGCAGTGTAGCGGAGTAGTAGTACCAACCAGTACCAATATGTTGTACCAAAAAAACCACATTTGGGGAGACTGCACTGACAGACCATGTGTTTGGAACTGTCTCTCCTCAAGCTACTGAAGTTGACTGACTACAATACTGCACACTTCAAACGCCATTTTAAAATGCACTTTTTAAACATACATTTTGGCTCCAGTGTGCCTTGAATTTTTCGCACATTCAGAGTTCCTATTCTTTTGAATGAAAAAATTCCAAGAGTTTTACAGTCCAATTTTAGAATTTTCCAGGTGCTTTTGGTCACAGTTCGCAACTGAATATCGAACACATTTGGTCCGAAATAGCTACCAAACATAACTGAATGCAATCAATGTCACTCGACTAGATGATTCTACACAGTACAGAAGTAATTTTTACGCAATACAGCTGTTACAGTGTCAAAACCAGCGTAAATCGACTTATCATGCCAAAAATTCCAGGTCTAACACAAAATTCCAGGAGTTTTCCAGGTATTCCATGTCAGTGGGAACCCTGACATTTTATTGCATATTGTACTGCACTATAATATCACAAGTACTCTGACAGCAGAACATCAGATAATCAACTTACCGCAACAGTTCATGAGGAGCGGCAAGCTTCTGACCCTTCTCACCTATTCCAATCTGCTCTTCAAACACGGCCAACGTCTCACGGAATGCCTCCAGTGCCTGCTGTTTCACCTGTATGTCCTGCAGTCACAAGTAAAATTTAAAAAAATGAAGAACAACGTACTAAAGTGTTTAAAGTGAAATAATAATGCAATAACTACACCAACAACAGCAACAAAATTAATGCGTAAATGAATGCGTTAACATATTAAACGCGATTAAAAAATTAACGTCGTTAAAAATTTTAACGTAGCGCCATAAAATAAAACAAAAACCTCCTTTAATCGCCAAAGTGTGTTCAAGTCTCAATTTTAACTAAGGAATTTATACTTTATTGTTTATTTAATGTCAACTGTCAAGCTCAACTTGGTGAAATTTCACAGCGGCACCAGCACGCAAACCCTGCATTCAGTATCAACATGCTCAGCCATATGGTGTTAGCTGACCCCTATTTCAAAGATATACACAGACAAAATGTGCATTAATAATACATTAATGCGCGATTAAAAATTAATCACTTTCGAGCCCTAACAACAACTACAACAATGAGAACTATAAAGGGCCTATAGGCTTTGTGTATATATGCAGTGTTCAATAATTACCAGCACCCACGAACCCCCGCTTTCAACGGCATAATTTAGTCAATATATTATGTATATTTCACATTCTTTACAAAGTGGAAGTCAAGGAACCAGCTTAAGATCTGTTTACGGTAGTTAACTTGTCAGCAGATGAAAATGCATATATCAATCACTCATTCATCACAGTTTTAAGTCAAAAACCATAAAACGTGATATTCTCAGCAGCACATTGATATTTAGGCCATGTGGTGGTACGTAATATCACCTTTTTATGATTTTCGCTGTTTTTGACGCGTAACTCACTGAATGTTACTGTTAATATATGTATAAACTACAGTTTGTTTTACATTTACTGCAAAAATAAAATGCCACAGTTTTTTTGTGACAAAGTGTAGAGCGACAAGAGTGCTTGCAATTGGTCACCTGCATGACCGCCGAGTGCTGGTTACTCTGTTCATCACATCTCTCGGACACGGCAGTATACTCCAGGTGTGTCTTGACATACTGCTCACGAAGCACTTGATGTGGAGGCCGCGACACCTGCGACTGAAATAACAGATGCGTTTGTGGTATAATGTGTAAGATATCGGACCTACTGATGACAGTGAACTACACTCATATAGACACTGAGCTTCAATGATGACCAAGTCAAATCAGCTGTCTTTACCGCTATCTTACATTATAATCTCGTGACTGTTTATACACTGACTGTGCAATGTGGCCCTTCAGCATTTCTGCAATACTCTCAACATTACATTTTAATAACAATGACAAATGCGACAATGATGACGATGATGACGACACTTTGGCTGCTGCTGCTGCTGCTACTACTACTCCCACTACTATTACCATTACCACCACCAACAACAACAAGTGGGACAACAACAACACAAACACCAACAACAATACCAAAACCAACAACACAAACACCACCACCAACAATAACAACAAGGACAACAACAACACAAACACCAACAACAACAACATAAACGACAACAACACAAACACCACCACCAACAATAACACT
>Ga0049105_1001243_pt1 | contig 10925 bp, 14 predicted proteins | sample WorMetvaBAHAMAS1_FD_61260 | JGI IMG/M metagenome (GOLD analysis project Ga0049105, IMG submission 61260) | Worm MetaG Olavius vacuus BAHAMAS.1 | ecosystem: Host-associated > Annelida > Digestive system > Unclassified | place: Germany: Marburg | collected 2013-04-09 | reverse complement strand
TTTGCGCAGATCCCGTTTGGCCTCCAACTCCTGAATGCGTCGTACTTCGAACTCTTCTACAGCTGACTTGCATGTGAAACGCCAACCAGCTCTGTCCATCGCGAGTGTTTCCAGTTCATAGGGTGTGATGCCACACTGAGTCATTGTGCTGGATACGGCACCCACCTCAGTACTAACATATGTAGGTAATGTGTGCGTGCAGATATCACTTGCAAGCGTTCCGTCACTTGTATGTGCTGGCGGCCGAGAAGCGCATCGTCATACCGCGCGACATAGACACTCATGAAGCGTGCTATGTTGAGCTCGAACTTCTCTTCAGGGTACATTCCACATTTTCATCCCGGTTTTGCAGCTTAGGCAATGTTTACGAAAAGTATGAACCGATAAAATAGAGTATTGTGTAATGCTTACACATTTTTATTGTGTGACTTAACTGCATAGTCTGTGGTCGGTTTCTTTTCTTGTTCTCATGTTTACGGTCACTGTGGATCGTTGCAGCTGTTTACAAACCATTTCCACTCATTTCAACACAGTGTCATATTGTCTTGGATCTTCGTCAAATCTCTTCAGTCTGTTGACAGTCTATGCAGTTAACAGCTGAGATATAGTAATGCGGCATCACCTTAGAACTATACATGTGGAACGTGAAAGCGAACTGAACTTGTATAGACAGTGAATTGTTGATGCTGTGTGTGTGCTGTCACAGAATCAGGAAGTATCTGTCGTAATGGCGCCTTGCATTCTTCCGGAACTTCATCTGCTAAGTGCTGTGCGTATTTCACTTACGCTGCATTTTGCTCACTTATATCAAATAAGTAAGTAAATAAATCGACTTATACACGGCGCATTGAAATCAAAGTGTCACTAATGCGCCGCGGTCTCCCGCAAACAGAAATGCCTTTGAAAGTCGTTTAAAATGTCCAAATTTAATGTCAGGCTGCCGCAGTAAGGCGGGTAGATTGTTCCAAATTCTTAGACCCGCGACCGAGAAACTCCGGTCGCCAAGTCAAATGTATGTTTCTTCCGGATTTTTAGGATCTGGAGCTGTGATCTTGTTGCACATTGCCTTCATAATACAGTGCCAGTGTTTATGCCTTCGCTAAGATGATGCTTCTTACTCGGCAGATATTAATTCAGCTGAAACATATATCTGTGTCATTGATGACATGCTGTTGCATGGAAATTAACCATAAATCTTGCTGCAGATTGAAGTTGCACTTAGTTCCCGTGTCTTCTTATATGAATGAATCTCACCGGACTGATTTTACAGCTTTCTGGCTACTTTTTTGTGTTTTCTGCTAGCTGCTTTTTTTAAATTTTAGTTTTATTTTTTTGCTAATTTCGTGCTTTCATGTTGTTTGGTACATTAGACTAAGCTGATCGTTTGTCAGCTTTGTATTGCATGTTAAATCCTGATGCTACCGCAGTTTGGTAAATAATTATTTATACTTGCATATCGTATCGTACTGTATCTTTGTAGCTGCGTATATTATTGCACTTGTAGTGCATATTCATGAGAGAGTGTTTGTAATTCGTAGGTGAGAGTGAAAGGTCCACGCTACTGGCCCGTGGAGTTTCAATCAGACACTAACTGGCAGACTCTCAGGTTATCATTAGTGACTGCTGTCTGTCTGCTGTAGTATGGAGTGGTACGAATATTGTGAGTGGAACAAGAAAGGAAATACGGTTTGTGGAGTCTGAGTTTTGGGATAAGCGTAGCCTGAATGGTGACACAACGAGTAGGACAATGGACTTGCGATTCATGTGTGGCGAGCCATGCACTGCTGCATGTTGTTTACGCCCCATGTCTTCTGTCACCAAGTGGTATAATTTGGTACTGGAAAAGGACGGTGATGCCCTGCGGCTTTGAAGGCGACTCCAGGCCGGGCATAGAGTACTGGGTTTGTGACTTCCATCACTTCAGCTGTGGCCCATGTGGTGTCACTGATTACCTTTACCTTACACCAGCAGCAGTAGTTGTAGTAGTAACAGTGTGTGACCAAGATGAAGTGACTCCTGCATGACAAAAATATGAGAATATGATGTCTTCATAGCTTATTGTTGTTGTGTGGTCTTACTTCTGTTTCACATACTGTAAAAATTCGAATATAATACGCACACTTGCCTAATACGCACCCCAAACTTTGACGGGAAAATTGTAGGAAAATGTTGGATCAGCTGTATAATATACACCTGTTCTAACTTCTATGCCACCCAATACAAACTTGTTCACTGACGTAAATTGCCTTATTTAGCAAGTTTAAATTATTCCACTGTACATTTTTCATACAAACTAACAAAAATTTACGGAATTATTTACATTTCACTTCCATTAAGTCGATGTTTATCGTGTTTGTAAACAAAACAATAGGCTGTCCAGCATTTCCGGCCAAGCTTATCGGTAGGCCTAAATGCCTAAATTACCTAAATTCTTAATACAGGCATGTTGCACATAGGCTACTCCATCTGTTCCGGTGTTAATGCAGATCTGTTATTATAAGCTGCACTCTGTTTAGCCGGATACAGATATTTATGCAATGAAACTATTTTGAATAGTTATGCGTTTTTTAGTTTACATGTATTATACGCACCCCGGCTACCAGACCTCTTTTTCTGATAAAAATCATGCGTGTTGTATTCGAATGTTTACGCTACGTTGTCCAACTTGAGAATTTTCACATATGTCCAAACGGGTGCAGATAGGGCTTTTTGGCCTGTTATAAATTCCTCCCTTTTTCTAAGGAATCTTTCTGGAGATTCAGCCTAACTTTTGACCATGGAAAAGATGCCAGCTGAACGAAATCTGCAGTAGTAGTAGCAGCAGCAGTAACGGTAGCAATAGTGGTATTAGCAGGTACTTTTGGCGGAGGCCGACGAGACAGAAACACAGTGTAGCAGTGAACAGAAATGTTTGTGAAACATGGAGGCTTAAAGCCTAGAAAGTGTGTAGTAGTGAATCCGAGACGAAATAAGTGAAAGAAATAACGAATCACTGTAAGAAAAAGAACAAAGTGAACTTGTGAGCGCTGCTGGATTGAACATCCATCGACTAGTACGTCAGCTGTGGTCATTGTGTCAGCATCAGAACGGATGACAAGTGTAATTATGAACTGAGTTGTAACGGATGTTACTTGCTGACTGCTGAGCACAGTGTTTCAGACGGCATTGACACTTGATGTTGACAGGAGATTACTGGAGTCAACTGGTTGCCTGTTTGTCAAGCAGAGAGCCGGATATCTGTCATATGCTGTGGATCCAAAGGTTCTGCATTCTGTGCATTATAAATATATGTATTCTGCATGCTTTAGGCATTTGCTAAAGGAATATTTGACTGAGGCTGTGGCATTTAAGTGACTTATGTTTTCTAGGTGCTGTATATCACTTTTTCTTACTTATTTATAAATAATTACTGGTAGGTAAATAGACATATTCTGTGCAGTCTGGGAACCAGGAAAGTCTAGGAACCGTAAGGTTAGTGTTAGGTTAGGTTATGTAGTCTGTGTAGTGCCGTTAGAGATTGGTTACCACATTGTCTGTGTTCCCAATTTGTGCGCAGTTTTTAGATCGCATATGACACATATGTTATTAATCATCTATCAGTGAATTTAGCATTTTTTGGGATATCCTTTCTGTTAAGAATGCCAGTGACAGCAGTACAAAATCATACATTTATTTCTGTTATTGCTGTATGTGGTCGCTGATCATCTTTGCTATGTTAAGCGACGTTAAATCCTATAACCTGACCTGACCTGTGGTTGATTATGATTTAAATGAAAATTATTGCTGAATGTAGTGGCACGTCACCTGGCATTAATATTACTAGAAAGGTGCTGGTGAACGAAGAGCTTGCCATTACTGTAGATTGCCTGTGCTAACAACATAAGTCTGTGTAATTGCTTTTGTTTCTGTAGGGTTACCATGGTCTTCTGTCACAGTCTATGACCACAGAGCGTATGTATGGGAAAATCTTGACGGTATACATCTCGTTCTGTTGTGAATTATATCAGACTGCTCACTTGTAGTTGATGATTTAAAAGTAATGGTTGAAATAGTTTTTGTGAAGTTTATTTTTCCATTTGTTTCCTAAACACAGTTTAGTATATCACCATCACTGGCAGTGTACAATCGTAATTTTCGTAATGGTATTGTTTTATTCTGCTTATTACTGACAAAATTTGACACAATGAGTGTGCTGCTAATTATTGTGTTATGTTGGCTGCTGTGAGAGGCCATTAGCAAAAACAACATGTGAAAAATTTATGCTGTATGAAGACTTCACTGTCGGTTAGTAGGGGTGCACTAAAAGTGATTGGCGCATCATGTTAATATTCACGGACAGCCATGTGTCTGACAACGTGTTGGTACAACCGTGTAGTTGTATATGTGATCAGTCACTGTTTTAAACCAGTTTAAATCCTCGAATGTTATAAGCTGAATACAAATGCTAAATAACTGGTTAGCATAAACATAATGGATGCTGCGTGGCAGGCAAAAGACATAGAGTCGTATTCATCAGATCCGGCAATCTTGGCTTTAGCCGAACAGTTCTGTACGTCTCGCAGTGTTTCAGTAAGTAATTTTACCATGCCAGAATGGCCACTGTGTTTCAATTGTTGCTTTATTTCTCGTTTGTATTACTGCCAAAAAAACTTGCCAGTTTGCAATGATGTGTATGTGTATATGAGTGACAAGTGCTATGTCACACATCTAAAACAGCAAAAAATGAAAAGAAATAATGTGTTACTTTTGCAGCGTGTTTCTGAGATGTGAAGTTATTGTTTTATTTTTCCTGTTTTTTAGAAAAAGGGGTCAGAACATTAAATTTTGTTCCTCTTTTTGCCCAGGAAAGGCACATCCTTGTGCAGAAACAGGAAGTTGCGCAGAACTCAAAAACTGAAGACAAGAAATCGCTTTTTGTACATATGAGCGAAAGACAGCTGTCGGTGGACTGCTTAAAAGCTCAGTGGATTGTTGCGAAATTTTGTGGAGGATTAATATCCACAACAAAATCACGTTTACAGAGCTTTGCGACTATCAGTTGTTGATCAGTTAAGGAGATTTTTGGCATGCCATATTTTAGGTGTTTGCACTAACTTGCATTGCGATGCTTACAGCAGTACCAGTAACACTTACACTGTGACTCACTTGTTACTTGGTGTGCAATTAGTCTGTTGACGTCCTGAAACTTGGATCAATTATAACGTAGCAGTTTTGGCGGTACCATGTTAAAATGTTATTAACAAAGATTTAGTGAAAGTTGCTCAGAAAATTAGACTGATTTTTTTTGATTACACAGTGTTAACTGAATCTGTGCCAGTTGTGTGATGATAAAATTATGTGCGGTATGTGTTTTAGGAGAGTAAGACGTCCCAGTTGTTGTCACAGTTGCTGTATGATGCCGTTGCACAAGAAAAACTACAAATACTCGCTCTACAAATTGCTTTACATCAGGTTTGCTGTTGGACTTTCCGTCGTCAGAGACTACTACTGATTTTAGATATTCATGTATTTGAGAAAAACAGTTGAGTTCTACATGATCTGAATATTTCTTAATTTGGTTGAGTTCATGAAAGTGTGAAGTTAGAACCTGCAACTTGTGCCATGTTATTATTATGCATCTCAGAGTCATGCCCACTGACTATTTGCTGATGACCGCCTTCAGCAACTATATTCTGCACACAGTCACCTAGCTACGAGATGTGGCGATGAAATCACTAGCAAAATAAACTATGCATGTATGGAAATGTTCCTGAATTTAGAATTCAACAAATATTTCAGCTGCCAACTGCAGCTCGTCATGTGTAAACTGCTACCTGTCAAACTTTTGTACAGACTAGATCTTGACCTTTCCGTTATTAACCCTGTCACTTCTGAGTTTCCGCTGTAAATCAGTTCCCTAACCCTAAGCTGCCACTTCTGGTTGCCAAAATAAACACCAAGTAAGTAATAGAGCCGATATATTGGCCTTATGGGTAATTACACATAGACACTGCAAAACATAAACATAGAGCCAGTATATCGGCTGAGATACTGGCTTTACGGGTATTTTTAATAGATGATTGCCGCATCAGTTGTTGGGCCTTATGCAGTGAGAGGGTTAATGCAGTTTGTGTTTATGTGCTGTCAGTGTGTTGCAAGACTGGAGACGAGTTGTCAACCTCTCGCTCTGTGGCAGCTGAAGCTCCTGTCAGCATTCTACGACCGCATTGCATCATCCGATTCAATGCCGTCGGATTCTCGGCTTCTGACACACGAGTTTCTTGTCAGCTTGCAGAGTCGTGTTGAGACCGTTCTTAATCAGTGGGTCAAAAGTACGAAATCCAATCTTGTCTCTTTTTTATTCCTACATGCCACACATTTAGAAGTAGTGCGTATAGAAGCAGTTATAGATACAAATGTTTGCAGTATGATTGATATAGGTGATTTGGAAATGAAAATGATGCCGCTTTTTTGTCTTGCACAGTGCACACCCCAGTTGGAATTTTTTTCTTGGTGGCTCTTCTGGTGCCACCAGCGACATATCAGTCTCGGCAGAAATCAGACCCAAGTGTGCCATCGACTGAAACCAATTTGATAGTGTTTAATAAAATAATGGATTGCGAAAATCAGTTAAAATGTGTAATTTATTGGAGCAAAGTACTGTCTCTGCCACATCGCATTGGACAGTTTTGTTACGAAAGCACTTATGAAAATTACTTTTGAAAGAAAACTTCCATAACGACGTGGGCTTAACAGCAACTTTTGTAATTTACATCTATTAATAATGATTATGCAGTACATGAAGTGAATTTCTGAGATTTGTAATTGGCCGTGTGCTTAATAAGTCCTTGGTTCACTCGTGAGTGGTTGTACGTTTTCTTTGATTACTGTCTGGTTAAACACTTGTCGTTTGTTACGGTATATTTCGTAGAATTACGGCTGGTAATTTTGGGTGCGGTATTGACAGGTTCTGCTGAAACGTTGGCACGATACTTTAGTGGCACAGTCGATCCAAGCACACAAACGAGTTCCTGCTGCTTGCTTTCAGCGTTTCTCACGTGGTACAATGTCCCGCATCCAAAGGCTCTCGCACAGATGGGGCTCACAGGTGGAGTCACGTCAGCCTACCTTTATTACATTATTTATGAATTGTCGGTATGACATTATTGTGCAGATAGATTTAAAGTTATCTTACGGGGGCATATTTAGAGGGGCTCGGCAGTTTGACAACCTCAGCTTGGTGCTGGACAGTTGCAGTGGCGGCGCCAGTGCAGCAAAGGAGCCAGGTCATTTCGAGGTCAGAACATCCTCGAGCCAGATCACCCAGATGCACTCAGAAAAGTTGACAATTTTTTCTTAGTCATCGCCCTCAAAACACAAAGGCCGCCAACACCGCTGAGATTGTTTCACTGTCAAAATAAAGCATTCGGCGGTCAGATATGGTAAAATTTGTATTTTCTGTTCACACTATTACCGAAGCACAGCAAAGCAATAGGCTAGGCAGGATGGAGCCAGGGTGGTGGATCTTCCAGCCAGGTCATTTGACTTGTTGTGCCCTGATGTAGCGCCGCCACTGGACTGTTAAACACTTAAGAATGTAGTTAGGCATTCCGTCAGGTCACATCCACACTGTGGGTTTTGCAACTAGATGATATTTGAGTTGTAAAAAATATTTGTTCAAATTTTTATATTTATATACATTTCGTTTTGGGGTAAAAAAAAGCAAGATCGTGATTTTGACGACTGAATGACGTAATCTCAGCGACAAGCACTAGTCTTGCTCATAGGTTTCCAGAGCTTGAGGCATACTGTCAAACCCCCTTTTCTAAATCTGCCACGGCATTATGACATTACCGATCTTTAAAGGTCTGTGTACTTGGGTTGACATGTGAACCATGCATTGTTTCATTGCGCAGCATTTAGTAGTTTGGATCTGGTTTACGAAACATTATGCAGTGCAACTTATTATAAGCGTCCAGAAGTTTACTGGAACCAGTTCTGCACCCTGATCCTAAACCTGAACTTAAACCTAACTCTCCCGAACTAAGCGTTTAAAGTGTCCAGATATCTGTTAGTTAGTTTGTCGAAATGAGCTTATCTGCCATTTTTGATCTCAATCGCCAAAGCAGTAATGCTGCTATTATTTTGTGCTTCACAGATCTGTTTGTATTTTTACTACAGAGCCTACGAAGAGAGAATGTTAACTGTGCACATGACGAATACGTGATATGCTGTGTGTAGGTGTTCCAAGTTTTCCGCAACTGTACACAGTGTTACGTCCAAGTGGACTTCACGTCAGTGATATACTGGCGCTGTGTAATGCAATGACCGCTGCACTCAGTGTGTCACGATGAATGGTATTTGATGATGACTGTGGTTTCGGTCGTTCACGTGTGCTTCATATAGGATTTCCGTATTAGCGCTACAGTATTTATTAATCATTTAGGCAATTAATGACTAACCTGTGTCCACAAGATGGTGATTTCCGAATTGACTAATGTCGTGCGTAGCTTCTGCAGCAGTTGTGAATATCAGACCGTACTGATCAAAACAAAGTGCTCTTGTATATTTTGATACTATATTGTCATCACTATGTACAAGCATTTGTGTCTTGTTCAGTTCATTCATTATGCATATGTCACTTGACTTGTTGCTTAGTGGCTTACTAAGGTTTAAAACTGTTTTTTATCAGTCTTGTCTGTGTTTTGCACCATGTCGGTATGCACTGAATATTGGAAAATGATTTCTTGAACATACAATCCTTTGACTGAAGGTATAGGCAAACATAGAATAAATGGATCGCGATTGTAACAGCATATCAAACGGAAAAGCATAAAAATGCATTCACTATTGTATACGAACCATTTTAGTAGATAAGTTGTGTGTAAGACATTAGTCAACTGAAACAGATGTGTGTAGCCCACAATGTTTGTTAGAAATTTCTCAGTTATTATATGTTATCAACGAGTGATACATGTATGTGTTTGTCTGTCCTTTCATCTGTCTGTCTCTAGTTATTCTGTGTTCTGGAATTTTATATTTGCTATTTTTTGTACTTATTTGGGCGACCAGCTTAGAGGAGCATATTTTTGGCTTTTCTGATAGCCTGTCACTGTGCTTTATATTGTTTGGTTATTCAATTTATGTTGTCTTGCGCAGTAAATAAACAGATTGATCGATTGATTGATTGATGTACATGTACAGTATATTAAATGAACCGTTCCTGTCATTGCCGTGGCTTTGGCTTGGACAATCTAGTTGTTTAAGCTGGTTAGTCCAAAATGTTTGACCAGTTGAAGTGGCTGTCTTCATTGGCCTGCAGCTGTGTAAAATCCCTTCACCGAGAGCTTTCTGGAGTGCATTGTTGCTGCTTGAATACACCATTCGCTACCAGATTTTTACTTTCGCTGGATATAGATGATGTACCTACCACAGTGCAGACGTGGATGCATTCTGTAAAGTAACAGGCAGACCACAGGTATTGACGCTCAGCTGGCAGCACATGACCTATATACCCAGTAAACTAGGTCAAATTGACCTATTAAAGAACAAATAGACTATAAGATATCGCTCTTCAACCATGCACGTGTTCTTCTGATGTTGTCACCCTTGCTCGTCCACCTTCTTATTCCTTTTTTACCGCGCTGCATTGCATGTAATGCAGACGCGGTATAGCGATGAGAATTCTGTCCGTCCGTCTGTCCGTCACACGTGAATTGTCAAAACGGAAAAAAGACGTGTCCAGATTTTTATACCATACGAAAGAATTTTGCCTAGTTTTCTGAGAAGAAGAATGGTTGGTGGGGGGCGACCCCTTCTACCTGAAATTTTGGGTCAACCGGCCTCCGTTGAAGCAAAATCGCCGATTTTGAACCGATAATTGCTCGTAGCGCCTCAGCAATAACACCTAGCGAAAAAAAGTTCAATTAACGCTAATAGGAAGTCCAATACGCGCTTTCCAATGAGCCTACGATGATCGTCGTACGTTGCCCCTAAGTCCCCAAAAGAGGGTCTTAAAAACGCAACACGGCCGATTTCAGTAAAAAAAATCGCACTTCACTTGAAGAAAGTCTGCTACAAAGTTTCTTTGTGTGAAAACTGTCAGCAGCAAAGTTGTAAGGCATTTATTGGCCTAATTAACCGTGCAAAAATGATTGGTGGGGGGCGACCCTTTCTACCTAAAATTTTGAGTCAAAGTAACGCGTTGGAACGAAATTTGAACAATAAGCTGCGATAACTCCGAAACGGTGGGAGATAGGATGTCAGTTACTAATCACTAATAGGAAACCGCATACGGCCTTTCGATTGGTACCGACCTCAATGACCTTGAATGACCTTGAACGCCGTAATAGACTTTATTTTGCGTTTTTTTCACTGAATTCGACAGATTTTCAGACATTATATCACAGTGGTTGAAGATAGACCTATAATGTCCGTAAAATGTTGTTTCCCAGTTCCAGTCTTCTACTTTTGGCGATAACTATAACTATAACGTACCCTGCAGCGCGGTCTCTCTGCGATAGCTGAGCATCTTGTTAAGTTAACAACCGCTCTTTCCGCCATGTCTCACCTCATCTCGATCTGGAATGAATTTCCCAAAGAACTTCGCCAACCTGTCGATGATGAGTCCCTGTCACTGTTATCTCATCTTTATCTCACCGGTTCGTCATCATCACCTTCATTATCGCCACTTTTACTATGCATCACTCCATCTCTGTTCCACTCCAGACTCAAAACTTACCTTTTCCACAAATCTTCCTCACTTCTTCGAACGAATCTCACGGATTTTTGTGACCATTTCTGGACTTAATTGCTCATCGGTTTTTCTTTTGTTTTGTTCTTTTCATCTTTTTTTGTTTCATTCATGTGATAGACTAAGCTGATTTTGTCAGCTTTTGAATTGCACTAAAATCCCTGTACTAAGTTTTCTTGAATTTCTTCCTTTC
>Ga0049105_1001242_pt1 | contig 10925 bp, 5 predicted proteins | sample WorMetvaBAHAMAS1_FD_61260 | JGI IMG/M metagenome (GOLD analysis project Ga0049105, IMG submission 61260) | Worm MetaG Olavius vacuus BAHAMAS.1 | ecosystem: Host-associated > Annelida > Digestive system > Unclassified | place: Germany: Marburg | collected 2013-04-09 | reverse complement strand
CAGTTTGTTCCAAATTTATCACGGTATATGTGTACCAATAAGTATTCAAATAAAGAAAGATATGATAAAGTTATTGCAAAAACAAAATGGTGCAGTTTTTTATGCCTCACAGTGTAGATAGACTAGTGTGCATACCACGACTACAATGAAATTTTGTGGCTGTTATAGCAAATAATACATTCGTACGAATATGTTGTATTTTTGTGTAAAAATAGCACATATTAATGAATTCATGTTGTTCATTGAGTGTGGCATGCTAGAGACCATAAGAGTGGCCTGCGGGCAAAAAATTTTGCCCACCCCTGAACTGAGCCTTCTCATTGTGTGTTTGCATTTGTATGCACTTTACAGTTGGAGAGATGTTGTATGGTTACATTTCATATGTGTAAACTTTCATGTGCATGTGGATACCATTATCTGATTATTGTTAAACAGTTGTCTACCTCTGATGAGTAGGGCCCACAATTTTCTTATCCTAGAATTTTACACCCTGCTAGAGAATTTTTTAATTCTGATTGTAATTGTTTGTAAACAGAATTGTAGAATTAGATTTGTAAGATACTGAAAGGACCTCAGTTACACAGTTCTCACATGCCCCTCAAAAAATGTCAAACTGTTTTGTGGACGTATGAGCAAAATCCTGACATTCCCATAAACTGTGTGACACAATGTTCACAGTCAGCAGCACACTCATATGAGCAGTTCTTACAGGTCCAACAGATCGGTTTTGTCACATTGGGACCCTTACGCTATGCGTAGAGGCGGTTGCCTAGAGTTGTATTATTGTAACATGGTGGAGTGGTGCTGGTGGGATTCAAGCCTTATTTGAAACGCCAACTGGTTTCCTTCAGTGCTTTGACACTGTTGGTTTGGTCATATGACCTGTAAAAATCGTCCCTGAAATGACCTATAATGTGTTGAGTGGGACGTTAAGCCTCTACACTACTACTACTACTACCCATAAACTGAATATTTAACATCATTCAGATAGCCACATAACTTGGCTTGCCAATGACCTTCCCGCTGACCAAGCTGCAAGCTCTTATATGTCAAGTAGACTCCTCTGTCAGTTCCCAGGCCCCAGCCTGCTTGATAAACATCGGTGTGGACGTATGATGAACAGATGGCTTGACCAGCTATGCAAAGACTCTAATGTAAGAATGGATTCTTGTGGAAGAATGGAAGCGTGTGGTTCATTGTGCTGGAGTGATGCTGCATCCCTCAACAGCTTTGCAGAGTTGATGATGATGATGATGATAATTTTATGTGCCAGATCAGTAAATCAAGTTTACAGGCGGTCAGTTCAGTGTACATATCGCTGTGCTGCAATGTCCCGTTGACAATATCCCTTTTGGCTGCTAAAATCTTGGCCCTATTTGTAACTGCAAAGCTGTATTATAGAGCATTTTGAGATTCATAGCAGTTTGTATTGTCGAAAACTGAAATATTTTTATGACTGTTAGCATATTGTTATTGGACAGTTTGTAGTAAATTGTCAATGAATCTACACAGGTATAATATAAACATAATTTTGAATACTTTCTGAGTTTCGGTGAGACTGATTTATGTGACAGCGTCTTTGTATTTCCATGTTGAGTTCTGTCCATACACGTCAGACACTGTAACTACTCAAATACATCTGTCCAGTTGTTTGTGATACTCTCTGCTCATAAACCGTCTCATGTAGGACTGAAAATTTTGTGGCTCTCGTCAACTGAGTGCGTTTGCACGCATTACACTCCCTTGATTGCGGCTGTGTTGAGGATTGTGTGAAAAGCATAAGTTTGATGTTCGAACTCTTTATTGGTGAAGAACAAAGTTTAAGGAACTTAACTTTTGATGTTAAGAGACTAAACTCACACTATAGCCTTTATGTTGTAGACAAAGCTGAATAAATTGGAAAAAAATGACAATGACATATAGTCGTTGTCAGATGAGAATCTTGAATGTTTGTAGAATTCTGTTTTGATCTGTTTGAACTGTTATTTCGTGAACTTTTTTGTACTTAATGATCCTAAGCAGCATAGAAATGATGACAGTGTCAGTGGTCTCGATTTTGTCTCCCGAGTCTACGCTGCCTTAGCCTGCATAATGTGCATATAGGCCTACGCCTTTGTTTAAAATATACGATAAAAGATGACTCAATATACGGGTCTACAGTGTCTAGAAAAAAGAGACCAAAGTGTTTTTTTAATATCTCCTACGAAACTCGGGTGATTTTGATAAAATTTGGTACATCGTTTTATGAATAAATTTGCTGCAAAATGATATAAACGTTTTTCACCTCACCTGAATACTACCTTGTGAAACTTGAAATGCTCATCGGACACGTGCTACCATTGAGTTGTTACGGAAAGAAACTCCAGAATTTATTCCAGCTCGACTGTGACCCCCAAATTTGCCAGATTTGAGTCCAGTTCATTACAACGTGTAGGAGTATTGCAAGAGAAGGTGTATGAAATATGCATCACTGATCTGAACGAACTGAAACAGCGACTGAGAACGGAGTTGGCCAAGCTGGATCATGCGTCATTTGCAACAGTCATTCATCAGTGGCATCGTTGATAGTTCCAGATCAGCGATGCGTGTTTTGTACACCTTCTTTTGCAATATTTCCCACATGCCATTATCAACTGGATTCAAATCTGGCGAATTTGGAAAACACAGTTGAGGTGAGATAAATTCTTGAGTTTTTCTTTGTAACAATTCGATGGTAGTATGTGTGCAATGAGCATTTCAAGTTTCACAAGGTAGTGCAGAGACATTATTCAGGTGAGGTGGAAAACGTTTACATAATTTTGCAGCACATTTATTCAGGAAACTGTGTGCCAACTTTCGTCAGAATCGCCGGAGTTTTGTAGGAGATATTACACAAAACATTTTGTTTTTTTTTCTGGACACAGTGTATGTAACGAGACTGGTAGTTCAGGTAGGGACCCAGCATGGTCTATAGTTAAGATCGTTTCAGAGATAGTTTGCCATTGTTACTGTAGTTCGTGTATGTTCTATTTTGTGTTTTATCTGCTGCCATTCATGTCAGTAAATATTGTAGGCCTATGGATATATAAACGTTTAGGAGACGTAAGTTGCCTTAGCGGGTTGTGAACAGTGGGAATTACGAGTGAGAACGCCATAAAACTTTGAGCGAAGCACGACGCTGCGTAAGGTGAGAATTTTTGCAGTTGAAACACACGAAGGTCAAACCATTGTTCGTTGTTTAATAACGGTGTCAAAATGTCCAGAAAAAAATCAGAAAGGTGCAGAAAATAGAGCTGAATGGCGGCATCATTTATAAAGAACTTGTCAATTAGAGCAGTGAATAAAACAGTTCCAGCAGTGTTTTCTGATCAGATTAATGATTATATAAGCCTACATACACTGTGATTCGAAAAAAAACATGGTGCCGAACTTTTGCGGTAACGTCACCAATTGTTAACCGATTTTGAAATTGTTTTTCGCTGTTGGAAACAGTAATGAATAATCTACTAAATAAATATAATATTTCTCGCCATTTTTAAAAAGCTCGCTGCTCTACCGTGTGAAACTTAGTTTAAAAATGTTGCAATTGCTCTGCCAATACGCGATGGCAAAGATGCCAACTCCATCTTTTAAAAATTCTTTAAAGACAAATAAACATATTGCTTTATTTATTTATTTACTGCCTTGTCCAGCAGCGTGTGTACCAGTCACGAGTTAACGACGTTGAGGAACTGTTGGACATTTGGCACGGCCTTCAACAGAGTGCAGTTGATAGCGCGAGTGGAGAGCGCATCTTTGCGCCTGCGTACGGGCCATAGGAGAACATTTTGAGCAGTTACTGATAGTGACAGTATGCTAATTGAGTGAGCGTTCATTGAAGCAGTGTTCCAAATTAGTAGGCTGAATTTTTTAAAATCGGTTAACAATTCACAAAGTTATAAAAGTTCGGTACAGCTTTGTCATCAAGGATTGGTACAGCAACAGCAACATTTTTAAACTTTTATGTTTCACACGGTAGTGCAACACGGTTTTTAAGAAGTGGCGAGAAATATTAATTCATTTTGTACATATTTTTTTCTGTTTCCAATAGTGAAAGAATTTTTAAAAATCGGTTAACAATTGATGAAGTTAATGCAGAAGTTCGGCACCACGCTTGTTTGAAACACAGTGTATACTGATAAACGTACTACCGGGCATATGTAGTCGGCCTCTGATCTCGAGGCTGAAAATAAATCTCACGCTTCTTTTTAACGATTGCGCCGAGTCGCTTGGCATTAAGCAGTCACCTTAAAAACGTGAGCGAATCTAATGCTTAAACGCGCACGCCAGAGTGCGATGCGATCATTTAGAGGCCGTCAACCGCAGCAGCTGCTGAGACTGGCGTCACGTGACTGCTCGGCGCCATCATCGTCACTGTTCAGCGACAGAGGGCGTGTACAGTATCTATCGCCGGTAAATTATGATCACTGCGACAATTTTGCTTCATTTTTACCCCTTTTCGTTGAAATCGCGAGTCGATGGATCCGAAATTGCCTGCTAATAATTTAGTCTAGTCTGCCGATGATCAGTTACTCTCCGGCCAGACCTTGGCACTGCTCGACTGTCGTATCCACTGTTGGCTGACGTAAAAAGCAATATTTTATGTTGATTAAATATAGCCTATGTCGTTGCAATGAGCAGAAACTAGACAGATTTTTCTGTCTGTCTGGCTACAGACACTTACGGTCGGCGCAAATTCGGCGTCTTGCGCAGCAGATTGCCGATCCGTCGTCAGTCGAAAAACTACACCGAAACATGGATTCGTTTGCGAGTCATCTATTGTTTCTGTCGCTGACCATACTTGTCATCCTTGTGCCGGTCGGAGTACAGAGTCAGGGAGATGTAATGAAACTTGAAGCGAACGAAACACGCGAATCTCCTGCAGTTCATCGTCACCGCCGTCGCCTTCGTACGACGCCTGAAGACGCGATCCGCAGACAGATCGAACGCGTCAAAGACAAGATCTTAAGTCAGTTGAGTTACAGCGTCTGGACTGCGCCGGCGTCTGGAAGCGTGAGGTCGACGTTGCCGCAAGCTCTGCTACATATGTACGACATCGACATGGCAAGACAGCGTGCAGTGGCTGCACTCACCGACACAGACGACCCTGGGAGGTCTGAGCATGGCATCGAAACCAACCACCCAATGGAGTATAATTCTAAATACAAGCAAGCTAAACTTATTGTCTTCGGTCACGAAAGTAAGTGTCTCGCTGTTATAGCTATACTGCGTGGATTAAACTTAAAATTAATGAAAAATAGAAAAGCGTATTAATTTAAAACTGTACTCGGTAGAGTTGTTTTTTTTTCATTTTCTCGCAATGTTGTTCACTGACGACTTCGTAGCACTAAGATATGTTTACACCTGACAAAAGTTGGCTATAGGCATAAATCATGAAAAATGTAAATTTTAACAAAAGAAAGAACCACAGACGAAGATCGTGACGCTTCGCATTATTTATCAATGTTGATGCATAAAAAGTCACCAAAAGATTTTACACTAGTAACATTAGAAACACATGTGATTTGTGATCACATTATGCATATTAAACTTTTCCTTGACCTGGGAAACTCGACGACAGTCACGAAAACCCCAACTGCGCCTGATGTGTAATTTGAAATCCTTGAGAAGCAATTTCAAGCAAAGCAATTCAAATGTCTGCGGTCGGCAATACACTGTGTCCGGATAGGAAGTGCACCCCAAAATAAATTGCTATAATTTAAGAGAAACTTTTGTCTGAAATTTTAGACATGCCAACTTTCCAACAAATCATCAAGAACTGACAATATCGCTTTAGAGAAATAAACGACAACGTCAGTTTACTAACGTCTGAAATATATCACTGAAGATATAAAGTTTAGCACACGGCAGCTTGTTTACGTATGAATATGATCAGTAGCATTTGATGAGTTAATGAGTAAATGAGTATTTATGTTGAACCTTATACGGTGAATTATACATGTGTATTCCTTTAGAATTTACTAAAAATGTTGCACATTAAGTTATATTAATGGCAGCGTTAGTTTAATGCAGTTAGCCTATTGACGATGATCAAGGAGTCCCCTTTTATCCGGACACAGTTTAATGAACACTCATATGACGATAGGCTGTCGTGAAGATGTGCAGCAGTAGTTTCATATTGTTAGTGATAGTGTAACTATAGCAATTTTTGACAATTTTTGCCCGGCAATAACAGCTTAAGCACGATTTGCTGTCCTTCTCGTTAGGTGATACATATGCTGTATTTTTTCGATGTTTGACCTGAAGCTTCTAAGTCATTTATGAACCTGCAACTACTATGACTGAACCCAATGTAGGCCTTCATGTTGTGTAACGCTAGGACGACGAAAAGACGGTTGGTCGTATCGTTTCCACGTGCAAGGCGTCGGTGTCGGTGTTGAAGTGACGTCAGCGTTTCTGTGGCTACACAAAAATCGTGACGCCAGCAGTACTAGCGGCAGTCGCCTGACTTTACACGTGAAGAGCTTGCATGACGATGACGTCGACAACGACGATTCTTCGCGGCCAAGAAGTCGACGCTACCAGCTGCCGTGGACGTCCGGATGGGTCCAGCTGGACGTCACCAAGCTACTACGTCGACGTCCGACGACAAAGCTGATCGTGCGTTGTGTGGGTTCGTCAGCAACTCGTTGTCGGCAGCTGATGATGGCCAGCTCGGCGCGACGCCAACCTTTCGTTGTCGTCGGCACGAAAGCACGACGTCAGTCTGGACGTCGCAATCGGCGTCATCTGCGACGATGTGTCGACGGCGACTGCTGCGCTAAGTATCCGTACCACGTCAACTTCACGGACTTGGGTTGGACGTTTATACAGCAACCTACAGGCTTTTCCGTCAATTACTGCTACGGCTCATGCACAAGTTAGCCGCGTGTTCAGAATTGACATAAATAGTTACTATAAAGACCTCCCAGGTCCATTGCGAGATCTCGTTGTGCAGTACTCTTCGTTTATCCGTTTGTCTGCAGTATATGTCTGTCTAGTCCGAGCTTTGCATCATAAATGAAATGTTGTGGCACTTTTTACACAAACGCATAAATTGCAGTGCTATTTTAAGACCAAAAGGTCAAGTTTAATGCCATTACTTCCACAAAGCTCAGGTTTGAAATACGCTAGGCCTAGACATGGAGGCCTAATGAACGGATGACCACACCATTTTCCAACTTGGTGGAAATGTTATGCCACATGCCGAGAACTTGGACAGATAATAGTTCACAGTTCAACGCATGTCTTCTGTATACAGGGAACTAAAACAAGTTAGGTCTATAAATCGTATGTTTTACACCAAGTGCATGAAGATTTGAAATTATTTCGAAACAAGACTGCCTTCCAATCTAAGGCAGACCATGCACCCACGAATGCATATATTTATAGCTAAGATATCGTATGACCCGATTTTTTATCCTTTGACCTTGACCTTGACCCAATGACCTTGATGTATAAACGCGACCTAGATAGCCCGAATATACAGGGTGGCTCAAAAAAGTAAGCTGTTGTCCTGTGTCAACAGCTTACTTTTTTGAGCCACCCTGTATATACCTGCACACCACAGAAAATCGTTCCAGGTTGCTCAGACATGCTCGTGTACACCTGCGACCTTGATCTTGACCCGATGACCTTCATCAATCAATCATTCACTCAATTTATTAAGATACACACAACAAACGTGGGTGCATCAGTAGGCCTACGAATAGCATAGCAATGGTTACACGTCTTTGAACAAACAATAATTAATAAAAGATTTCTGATATAGATTACTGTTACATTGGGGTAGTACATACGAGGTAGTTCATTGGGGTAGTTCATATACGAACTCGACCCGTATCCCCTAAAGTTGTAGGACTATCCGCAGCCAAAATTGAATTTTATGCGTCAAGGCTTATAAAAGTTATCGTAACGGACAGACATCAGACATTCAGACGGAAAATATCTCGACGCCGCTTTGCGAGTGGTAGCTAGTTGTCAGATACTGTTTGTTTTCTGACGCTAATGTGATGGTTGTCGCTGTCAGTGCGAACGCCGTGGAGTCAGACCAGCCAGATGCATGGCACGTTTCCATATCGGTCAGTGCTCAACACGGCGTCGCGGCTATTCAACGATCAGCGTCTCGGCGGCTGCTGCGCGCCATCCGCTACAAGCTCCATCTCTGTCATCTACTACAATCAACAGAATCAGCTCATCAGCGAGCATGTCTCCGGCGTTGTCGTCGACGCCTGCGAATGCGTCTGACGTGCTATGTTGCAGTCACGTCATCCTGCATATGGATTCCATAACATACCCACCACCACATAAGTCAGAACAGCGTGTTCTGAGCGTCGGGTTTGGCGCGTTTCTAGGGCGCGTCTAACTCTGTTAGAGCGCTCTATTGCTAACGGCCATTCTGTCTGTCTGTCTGTCCGTCCGTCTGTCACACTCGTGAGCACACCTACCCGGCTCAAGGTATCGAAATACATTCCGCACCATATGATAGAGCGATATTTCTAGTCTCTTGGGCCAAATTTCGTAGTCTTGAATTCAGAGATTCACCCTGAACGCGTGTGTCAAAAGCAAAACTTTGACCAATAATCCGAAATAACTTGGAAACGGTGCAAGATAGGATATAAGTTATTATTTACTATAGCAAGTCGCATACGATCATACGAGCTTTCGAGTAGCATCAAAATCGGTGAACTTGAACAGGGTACGCACGCGTCTAAGCGCCTAATGACTCTTTTTGACTTATAGGCGCTATATAAATAAATGTATCTATCTATCTATTTGCGTTATTTTGCCGAATTCGGCAGCTTTGGGGCCATGAAAATAATGTCAAAGTGGTTGAAGATAGATCAATATTGTCGGCTAAAAAATACATTGCAAAAGATCTAGTTTTAGCAATTTATGATACATTATCGAGAACGAGTGTAATAACGAGAGGCGACCCCTTGTCAAAGGCGATAATTTGACCAATACTGCGCAATAACTGGAAAACGCGCGAGAGAGGATGTATATATTAGTATTCACTAATAGGAATTAGGAAGTCGCAAACAGGCTTTCGATTGGTACTAAGTTACTAACATCAGTGACCTTGAATTGCCTTGAACGGCGTACGTAGGCCCTCACAACCGCCGACACGCGTTATCTCTACAGTAGCTGAGCTTCTAATGCGTTCGTACTGTGGTTATGCTTTGTCAGTAACCAGAGAACGGAGCTGAATGAGAATTACAAACAGCCCACACAATACATCTAACGAACTGTGTTGGTGAGCGTTATGCGGTCAACTCAATTTCTTACACGCTGACTTTGGCCTCGATGATTAGTAGGGCCTACAGTGCGCGTCGCGCGTCGACTGCGACCACACAACCAAACACACAGCAGTGTTTTAATGGTAATAAACGCTTATTTACAAAGAGTATGTACACGAGCAGTGCACTAGAGTTGATAAAAGCAACCTACAGAAAAGTGTTGTTCTGTTTTGGCACCCCAGTGCAGTTTATAGGTGCAGTTCGCCGAACTGCACCTATCACTGTGCTTTCTCAATAGTGCTCTTGCAATGAGTTAGGCCTACAAAAGGCATCATTATTGTACAAAACTTTCACACACACACCCATCAACCTTACTTGGGCATTATTCTTGGCCTCAACGACATAACTACACTATGTCAAATGACCATCTTATCGCTCAGCTAAAAAAATACGTTAATATCTACGATTCCCCAAGGTGGAACTTGGTGTCATTTTCGCACAATAATCCCTGTCATCAAGACTATCTAAAACACTTCTTAAACCTTTGTAGCGAATTTTTTCCGGGTTCGTCAAAAACGAATTTTGTTCTACTGCACTACAACATTACTCTGCAGTCTGCTATGCCACTCACTCCATGGTACATAGAAGTTTAACCATGACTCACTCTGCGATTAAAAAGCATTTGCAACTTGGCGCTATTAGCCACTATTCGCTATGAGTATATTTCAGCATTAGTTCGTGTTGATATAGTTTTACATACTCCAAATAGCTACAATAAATTAACAAAATAGTGCTAACCAAAAAACTGTAGGAAAGCTACATTTTTACCAATATTATGAGCGAAGTACGAAATCACCCTTATATAGCTAACGAGCGTACATGAGCTATATAACGGTTATTTCGAATGTTTTCCAACGGTGTCATTCTGTATACGTTGACGCTCCTGACCATTTGTATTTGTAGCTCTTGTAGTTTCTCTCATTCCGAACAAGTGTCAACGCTGTCAGCAGACACTTTTATGTCGGCATTTTATGTTTTTTTACAATCCGTCTAGTCTTTTAACGCCTCCTTTAACGTATTACAAAACAGTAAATTGCTTGTGTATAGGCCATACAACTAAGCTATTATTGCAACATGCGTACGACTGCTTTGGTGCAGTGGTTTCCCCGTTTCGGGTAGTTTTTTTTTAAACTTTTTTTCGCCGCAAACCATAATTGTAAACGTCCATAAAAGAATAATAAGTAGCTCAGCTATCGCACAGAGACCGCGTTGCAGGGTGCGTTATAGTTTTCGCCAAAAGTAGAAACTGGAAGTGGGAGACAATATTTTACGGATATTACAGGTGTGATATAATCGGCCTGAAAATCGGTCGAATTCGGTAAAAAAACGCAAAATAAGGGCTATTACGGCGTTCAAGGTCATTCAAGGTCATGGAGGTCGGTACCGATCGAAAACCCGTATGCGATTTCGATTAGTGATTGTAACTGACATCCTATCTCGGGTTCTTGTCCGTTAATTCACCCGAATTAATTGTAGTAGGGTTAGTAAGGTTGGTAGGGTTAGTAGGGTAAGTAGGGTTAGTAGGGTTAGAGTTACCGCTTACTGTTACCATTAGGGTTAGTAGGGTTAGTGCTATGGTTAGTGCCAGGTTTAGCGTTAACTAAGTCG
>Ga0049105_1001241_pt1 | contig 10925 bp, 5 predicted proteins | sample WorMetvaBAHAMAS1_FD_61260 | JGI IMG/M metagenome (GOLD analysis project Ga0049105, IMG submission 61260) | Worm MetaG Olavius vacuus BAHAMAS.1 | ecosystem: Host-associated > Annelida > Digestive system > Unclassified | place: Germany: Marburg | collected 2013-04-09 | reverse complement strand
TTCTTCTTCTCAGAAAACTAGGATAAATGTTCTTTCGTATGGTATACAAATCTGGACAGATCTTTCTTCCGTTTTGTCAGGGATCACGCGTGTGACGGACGGACGGACGGACAGACAGACAGACGGACAGACAGACGGACAGAATTCTCCTCGCTATACCGCGTCTGCATTACATGCAGCGCGGTAAAAAACTAAAATGGTTGTGCTACCAGGTGGTGAAAAAGTCTGATATGTTTAGCAATTTCGACACACTCCACGAGTGTGACGGACGAACAGACAAACAGACAGACGGATGGACGGAACGAATAACCATATAAACACTTATTGTGCTTACAATATTATATGCAGTGCGTCGTGCACTAAAAATGACAACATCACTGGACAGGCCTATGCCCTGAGGTATTTGCCAAGTTTTAGCAGCGTAAGGCTATAGTAGTAATATGTTGTGATTTTTCCTTCCTCATCAACGAAATGCAATCAGATTTTCTTCTTGCAGTAGACAACCTTTGTAACCATCAGGCCTGTAGCAAGGTTATTTCGAGCGGTGTAGGCATAGCAGCAGAATGCTCACAGGAATCGTTTGTACGTATCATACTTCTTGAGTGCAATATTACCACCAAGTTTGTCGACGGTATCATCATCCGTTCGTTAGTCATAGCGCATTTTGTGCCTGGGCTTTATGAGGCCTTGACATTTGTCTTTAAGATGTATCGCGAGTTACAGTTGCTCTCTGTGGACAAACTGTGGACAACCTGGAGCTGGACAACCACGTGTCACCTGTCACGTGTACCAAATTTGGATTTCTCTTATTTCCGATGCGTGTGAAGAACGCGGACTGAGAAATTGAGTCTTTGGATTATCGTAAGTTTTCGATGTGCATCGCTTTGCGCCGAACCAGGTTTCTGATACATTGTGCGTCTCGGTCTAAGTGGTTGACACGAAGAACATGATCAGTGTATTTCGTCCGGGCCGGCGCAGTTCACGTGTCGAAAATTGCACAGCAATCGCATGGTTCACGTTTGTGAAAATGGCGCCAGCAAAATAGCTAATTTTCGAGTGTGAGTAATTCTGATGCCGTACGGTCGGCAAACACGGCATCGGTTTATTGAAATTAATGAAGTACTAGCGTGAGCGGAAGTAGGTTAGTGGTGGCTTTTCACTGTCCAGCCCACTCGCAGTAGCCTACCCGTCGCTCGTCTGCCTCTCTTCCTGTTTAAAAATCAATAATCGCTCGTTTCAATATGCGTCACGTTGTCTTTGGAATCAGCTTCCTGATTCAGTTTGCCAGGTCGTCAGTCACGCTCGCATTCATCTCGCTTCACGCGTATCACTTCGTCTTATATATTATCACTGACGCAGCTGTTCCACAAATCTTTCCCGCCATAGACTGCACCGCTACTCTCAGCATCATTCCGCAGACAACGTATGAATACAGAAAACTGTCCTTATGCTGAGTTTTGTTCTGCTGTTTGATTCGGTTTATAGGCACTTCGTGAGGCTTCTTCTCTGATCCAAAGGTATCACAGAGAAGGTACTTGAAGTTGAAATTGAAGACCTGTATAGCAACACTTCCAGTTGTGTTGGAGGGTTGGAGAACTAACTTCATGGTTTGAGGTATTCCCAAGAGTCCAACCCGGGGCTGTGTCTTAGCCTCTCATTTCTTCCTGGCGCTGATACTGTGGGTGAAGAGACTTTTACTGACCTCGATTTCGCTGATGATATATTTCTTCTGGAACTTGGTTCTTGTTCTCGAGATACTGTACGAGAAATCCACATCTTTGTATCGAGAGCAACCTAAAAAAGCTTTCGGCGACAGTGTAGACAGCTATAAGAGATATCTATGCTCGTTCACCATGTTGAGCTTGTCGACTTCTTTCTCTGCCTTGGATCCTGCCTCAACACAGCTGCAGGGAGTCAAGTGCGATATCAGCAGGATAATCTGTGATCCGGATACGTATGAAGACTCTCGACCGTAACTTCTGGTTCTTGTGCTCATCCATCAGATATCCCACTTCACAACTTCTACATAGTCTCGATACTTCTTCTTGGCGCAGACGCACATGGAGTACGACTTCTGCCGCCAGTCGAGGAAGGGATACTTTTGACCACGTATTGCCTTCGCTATATCCTGCATATTGCGCATACAGCACACGTCACTAATGATGAAGTCAGACGCAGGACCTGCCAATCACCGTCATAATTCTTATTACGACGAGACGGCTACGCTTTATTCCACGAGCCGATCCTGCACCGCAGGTTCATTTATCTGCTCTCATAGCAGCCATCAACCGTCTTCCACTATGCTAGCAAGTTGGCAACGCCCGAGAGGTCCATCAAGATTGATTGATTGAGCAAGGTTTAACGTCCCAGGTCCATCAAGACGAAGATGTCTTTGTACGATTGAACTCGACCTCAGCACAACGTAGGCTTCAATGATGATGACGGTGATGATGATGATTTAGCCTATTTTTCTAAAGTTAAGATACACCAACGCAACAGTTGTGGAAGCATTTTACAAAACCTACGGTGAAAATGCTGCACAGCTTGCACAGTTTCCGAGTTGCGTATCATTCTTCAGCAGGAACAGCGCTGTGTTTCTGTCAGCCAAAATGACTGACGGAAAGGTGAGACTTGGTTGCTCGTCGGGATGCTACTAGTGAAGAGACGCGTCCCAGGTCTGTGGTCTGTGGTGATAGACCCACATGCACCTACCTCGCTGAATGCACGGACTCTCTTTTTTCGGATATATTTTTATTCTATTTTTAAATTTAAGTTTTAGGTCGATGTCGTTCGGTAGACGAAGCTGGCCATCGGTCAGTTTTCGAGCCCCCACGTTGAATATTCAGGCCCATACATATCGTATGGTGTAGTTGCAAGGCCATTAACCTTTGCTTATATTGTATGGCCTACATTAGCAGAAGCATGATATTATCATCATCATCATCACTTATTTGCCAAGAACACATACAACACAACGTGCAAGGAGAACAAATAGCATATGGCAGGTGCGACAAGGCTGAAGTACAGCACTAACAGTCGCTCTAGAAAAATAAAAATAAGAAATAAAATAAAATAAAAACATAAGAAGAACAAACGTCAAACTCACAATAACAGCATGCAAAAATCTATGTAAAGTTGAGGAAATCAAAATATGATCTGTTGTCTGTGTTCGTTTGTCTCTCAGCAGCGTGCAAAATATTGTTTTTTTTTCGACTGTGACTTTTCTGCGTTACATTTAACTGTGATTTTTAAAAACTGAAACGTAGGCCTATAACATTGCTTAACGCAGTGGAGCACTCGAAGTGGTTGCATTTTATTATCACTGTCTGCAGAATTATGGAAACAGCACGCAGCATTTATGCGGTTTGAATCCGACGCTATGATTTTGTCGTATCCATTGTTGATTGTTGTATAGACGCCAAGACTCGCATGCGTGACCGAGCAATCGACTGATAACATCGTCACAGCGGCAGTGCAGCTAACAGTTCAGAAACGTCCGTTTCCATCACCCGGTCAAGTCGCTGAGACCAGTCGAGATGCAGGCGGCGGCGACGAAAGATGCTGCGGATCAGAACTTCGACTACATGTTCAAACTGCTCATCATCGGCAACAGCAGCGTCGGCAAGACGTCGTTCCTGTTCCGCTACTCGGACGACTCCTTCTCGTCGTCGTTCGTCAGTACAGTCGGCATCGACTTCAAAGTCAAGACCGTGTTCCAGCAGGACAAACGCATCAAACTACAGATCTGGGTATCGAGAATGTCTATCGCTCGATCTTTTTCTGTCACAGTTCGCTGATTCATACTCTTCTTTTTACCTTCATTTGTTTTTTTGTGGGCCTAAAATAAACCTGAATTAGTTGAAAGCATTCAATTAAATATGTCCTTATAACCTTTAATGATACAAAAAGCAATAGGAATCTTCTAGTCGTTTTCTGAATCTTGTTTTCGTGGGTGTTTTACTTATAAAGGTTTCGTTCACTCCGCTACATGGAACTTATACAAATAAGTCTGTCGGTAGAACACGAGAACACGAACATTTTTACGCGAGAAAATATGTGATCGTAAAGACCTACAGTAGCCAGGCTGGACGTAAAAATAGGAATACAAGAAAGTCACAGAATTATAATAGAGCAATTTGGAATGATCTACAATAAATAAATAAATAAATTGATATTACAATGTTTTTTTCGCTGAAGAACGGTGTCAGGCCGGCAAACAGCGATGTACTGTTAATAACAGGTTCAGGTTGAGCAGAACTATTGGGCGTAGTCACTGGTCAGGGGGCGCAGGACTGCAGGTGCATCCCCAGGGCGAGAAGTCGACATTTTCGGGGCTTAATTTGGGGGTGGGGGAGTTCGTAAGGTTCACCGCCCGAAAGCGAGAATTTAATTTTTTTGTGGGGGAGGGTGCGGGGTTGTTAATTTGGGGGATTCAGAGTAACATATTGAATAAGAGGACGATGATTACCAAAAATGTCCTCACTATTTGAGGCAAGAGTAGAGTGCACCACCACAGCGAAAATCCTGGCTGCGCCTATGAGCGGAACATTGTCGCAATAAGTGTTAATAAATCGTGCTTTGTGCTTACGAGACAACTTGTCGTAAGTAAGTAGGATCAGAACATCTGCACACGGCGACAGAATCGCAGAGACTCCACCATCCGTGCTGTTTATCACTGTTCGAATATATGCTTTCAGCCGCCGCGCGAACATCGTGTTTAGATCATTGTGAATCGCTCGCCCTAGTAGCATGGTACACTATGAGTGATGGGTCGAATACTGTTTCGGTTCGGTTTGCTTGTTGCACAGGACACGGCCGGACAAGAGCGGTATCGGACGATAACGACAGCCTACTACCGCGGTGCTATGGGCTTCATCCTCATGTATGACATCACCAACGAAGACTCTTTCAACGCAGTACAAGACTGGTCAGTACACCACCACTCGGCTACTAATTTCTGTAACTAATCCTTTTCTTCTTCGTCTTCTTTTCTTCTTTTAATGATCTGCTCTGTGGCATGTTTATGGCTGTCTCTTCTACAACTTTCCATCCTTCACGATCTTCTGTTGTCCTTTCACTTCCGGGTACTTTGCAGTCTCTTTCTTCCACAGAACGTTTTGCCATTCATTCTTCCTTCAATTCACAGCAAGACTTTATTTCTAAGCACATGCCCCAGCCATCTGTGTTTTCTCTGTCAGATGGGTCTTGGTCTAACACTTAGATTTGCGTTCTCATGCGTCATTTTCAATTTCATAAGTAAATAAGAAAATTATACACGGCGCCTAAAAACTAAAACATGAGTACGCGCCACAGTCTCAGTCAAGTGCGTTCACAATAAGTCGTCATTACAACTGAAATCTTGCAGTCTGATATTATTCTTTTGGTCGTTGTCGTCTAGTCGCATCCTCCCAGGAGGGTTGGCGCTGAGCAGAACATTATTCTATCGGTATACCGTGTCTGTATTCAGTAATTCGTACAGCCTTATTAATCCTAACCTCGGTGCAGTCAGTGAAGTCTTAAATCCAACTTTTTCTGTTACTTCCGACTATTATATATGGACGTATATTTTTTTCTGGCTACCTGCCACGACTGAACAGGGGCGCCGCCAGGGTTAAAAATGTGTGGGTTCTACAATTGGTCAGTCGAGGTCAAATATGGTTACATCTATTAAAATTATGCGGTTCTAAATATATGTGCCCAAAATTTTAGGCGTTTTGTCGACCCCACGGAACTACTGTACTGGCAGCCATACGCATATACTGTATGTACTTTATTAACCTTGTATAATTTCGATGTGTGACTTTAATATGCACTGTCAGTAACTGATAGATGCACACAGTCTGTCTTCTGTCTAACCTGTCTACTTTTGATTTTGTGCTGCCTTAATGGCAAACAACATGCTAAGCTATTGCAGAGAAACGGCGCTGCACAGGGTGCATTAGTTTTGGCTAAAAGTGGAAGACTGGAACTGGCAGACAGCATTTTACGGACATTATAGGTCTATCTTTCAACCACTGTGATATAATCGGCCTGCAAAGCTATCATATTCGGTGAAAAGAACCCAAAATAAGGACTATTACGCCGTTGAAGGTCATTCAAAGTCATCGAGATCGGTACCAGTCGAAAGATCGTATACGACTTCCTATTAGTGATTAATAATAACTGACATCCTATCTCGTACCGTTTCGGAGTTATCGCAGCTTATTATTCAAATTTTGGGCACTTTGCGTTTTTGAGCTCCCCCCGTTGGGGACTTAGGAGCAACGTAAGATGTTCATCTTTTGCTCATTAGAAAGCGCGTAGTGGACTTTCTATCAGCGTTAATTGAACTTTTTTCGCTAGTTGTTACGTATGAGGCGCTACGAGTGAAAATAGATCGAAAATCGGCGATTTCGCTCTACGGTTAATGATTTTGTATATGTTTTCCGTTATATTCATACCATTTACTGACTTGGTTGTTTTCATGCAAATAAACTACTACTAATAATAATAAACTACTACTGCTACATGTACTACTACTACTACTAAAATGTGCAGTTATTTTTAACAAGATTGTACCATGTACAGCAATAACAATTAATGACCAGTTTATGTTTTTGCTTAATAGTTTACAGTGTGGGTCAAAAAAGTAACCCGTCTCCCCAGAAAAAAAAACTTTTTGCAATATTTTCACTCAGGCTATGTGTATTTCCGTGTAATTTTGCCAGTTTGTGTCAATTTATATCCACACATATTGACCAATTTTAGTTGATTTATCATAATATTTAGCAAAATGGCGTTAATTTTTTTAGCGAACGTGAACTCACGTTCACGTTTGCGATATGTCATCGCCCGTCCGTCTGTCTGTCGTCTGTCTGTCGTCTGTCTGTCGTCTGTCTGTCGTCTGTCTGTCGTCTGTCTGTCTGTAACGTTCGTGCACTCTATACTCAGGCGATTGAAATTTTCGGCAATGTTTCTAGGCCATTTAGTACGTTGGCCATCTGTTAATATCCAGGTAAAATTTTACGGAGATCGTCCCATGGGAAAATCTCCGTCGGGGGAGTTAAACACAAGAGGGGTAGCCGAATATAGCTATTTTGGACCTATGGAACACTCTGAAACGGTGCAAGATAGGAGCTAAGTTAGTATTAATCACTAATAGGAAGTCGCATATGAGCTTTCGATTGGTACCAAACTTTGTGACCTTGGATGACCTTGAACGGCGTAATAGTCCTAACCGCAGCGTAATTTCACCGTTTTATCAGTTGTAGTTCGTGCTCAGTTTGTTGTGTACTTTCTTAACTTCGTTTGCTGTCTTTCTATTCTTCCAGTTCACATCGTTGTGACGTTCGCTGTAGCCTGGCTGCTGCTATTATCCAATCACTGAACCCAATGAGCACTCTTCCGCAATCACGTTGCACGCCGTTACCCGCCTTTTCTCTTGTTTCCACATACTTCATTATTTTTTCCTCACTCGGTTCTCGCCGCTTATTCGATCCATCATTATCAGGGCTGACTCGTCGTCGGGTAACTCCGCGCTGCCGCCGAATCTGGCCAATCAACATCAAGTCGTTCGCTGTTCGGCGGTCACCGCAGTAATCTCATGTTGGGTGTACGCCAAGGTCCAGGCTCCCCCCGCCCACCTCGCGGCCGCTGCTCTCTCGTCTCGCCTTCGCCAGCATAATTCGCAGATCGATACTTCCCGGCTGCTGCTGCTGATGCTGATGCTGCACGTGACGTCACAGTGATGAGGCGTGGGTGGGGAGTGAAGCCCACCGGTGTGCGCTGCGATCAATGCCAGCGGTCAGGCTACAACCTGGAAAGACACACACTCACGTCTGCGTGATTTCCCGGCCGCTGGTTCATGTTTCTCTTTGCAATGCAATCAACGCCGATATCCGCAGATCATCACTCTTCTGCCCCTAATCCACTTCCTCGTTGCGCGTAGAATACAGGTCGACCAATACTGGAGCTGTTGTGCTTACTAGCTTTAGAGGAATATTAAAATTTCCGATGAGGCAATGAGGCTACAGTCAAGCTCGTTTTATCGTACTGTTGAACGTATACTTCTACACCAACAGCCCACGGGCGATTACTTCTACATTGTATATACTGCATCCACATTGACATTTAATGCGCTTATGGTCTTACTGTAATAGGCGCGATAGAAAATTCATGATCATGATCACGATAAAAACGCCATAAATCGTGTACACATTCTTCGCTTACAGCTGTTCAGTATCTGTGTATTTCGGGATAGTATAAACCGTATGACCAATGAAGAGCCATAATTTTTTGTTTATTATGTCCCTCGGTATTTAGCGGTATTAACGAGCAGACGTCTATCGTGGCAACTGCTTGGTGCTTTCGAGCCTTGATGCTTGGATTCTATTAGTCAGTCAAGCACAACAACAACAACAACAACAACAACAACATCATCATCATCATCATCATCATCATCATATCATCATCATCATCATGTTTATTTGTTCAAAAATAATAATAAAATACTGTAAAATGGTTAGTTAAAACAATACTTGATCTCCAAGAAAAATCTCCATAGGCGTTCGCCTCGACGCTCCTAATGGTGAATTGTCCTCCACCTCAACACCCGTCTGCATCTACACCCAGTGTCGTGGTGTCGAATCTCTTCTGCTGTGTGTAAGTCTTGTGTTGGTTGCTGACGCGCACAAAGACTGTCAGAGACAACGCGATCACAGCACAACGAGGCTGGATGCACGCGCTAATGGCGTGACGCGCGCAGTGTTCAATTATTGACCGCTGTACTGTCGGCTAATAGAGCACAGCCAAGCCAGTATCCAGAAATGTATTTCACGAGGTGTTTTCTTCCGTCCCTTCAGTCCCTTTCCTTCCTTTCCTTTCCCTTTTCTCCGTGCCTCAAAGTTGCCCCTCAACTCTGCTAAGGGATTGGGGGAGCGCTGTTAGCTCTCTCCAGCGGGAGAGAACGACATTTGCAGCCACCAGACACGTTCCCTGGGCTCTAAGTACACCAAAAATGCGTTTGCGACCGACCGGGGCTCGGCCGCAAACGCAGTGTCGTATTTAGAGCCCAGAGAACGTGTCTGGTGGCTGCAAATGTATCCTATTTCTGTTAAACGAAATCTAAAAATTGAAGCAAATGTGGCTGTTTCTGAATGTACTGCATGTCACCGTGTAGTCGCCTATTAAATTTTATGTGTTTTTTTACGTTTACGCCAAAACATCCCGCTAGTTAGTAAGTAGAACATTTATATAGCGCATTACGCAATGCCTCTGCGCTACGTGCTCTAATACAACGCAGACAAGTATGTCTTTAATGATCGCCTAAAAGCGACTGTCTTGAGCACGGCGACGGAATCAGTAGAAGAGTTGTGGCTTGGCGTGTGGCTGTAGGTGCACCCAGATCAAGACGTATTCGTGGGACAACGCTCAGGTCGTGCTGGTCGGCAACAAATGCGACCTCGAGTACGAGAGAGTCGTGTCGGCGGAACGAGGGCGACGGCTCGCGGACCAGCTCGGTACGATCACCCGATACTCTTCATCAGTCACCGTATCGCACCTGTCAGCCATGATCGGTATACCTACAGAGGCGAAGCTGTGGGTTTACCGTTTCAGAGAGGGAGAGTGGGAGAGGTTGGGTTGGATGGGAATCTGGGAAGCGGCACCATAGCTGGTCCTTAGTGAGTGTGGGGTCCAGCGGCAGCGCCTTCTGGAAAATACACCGTGTTCCAGTTGAAGTGACGCCAAAATACAAACTGCTGTAACTCAAACACAACCTAACATTATTAGCTATTTTTACTAATCGCAACAACTAAGTTTAATTGACAATTTAATTTCATTTAATTTAATTTAGTTTAATTTAGTTAAATTTATGCTAACTTCATCAATCTTCCTTGCATGATTTCTGAGATACAAACATTCACAGATTCGAATTTTGTACCATAAATTTGATGTTTCCAACACGTGAAAGTTATTCACAGAACTATAACGTGTGTTCAAAGTGACCTCCTTTTTCACGAACACACGTACGCAGTCGAACAGGCCAAACAGCTCGCTCGATGATTCTGTGGTCGCAGAACGTATTTCTAGTTGTCAAATAAATCTGTTTCAATAAAAGAACGCACCCAAACGATCGACAATTACCTGCTGTAGGGGTGTGTGCCGGAAGTTCCCGTGCATAAATTAGGCAACTAGCTAATGGAGTCCTAAAAACTGCCAATTTCCGGATCTGAGTGACGTTAGTGCGCGGCCATAGATTCTGCGCTATAGCCGGCAATTAAACGCGTCAGTTCCAGCTGAGGTCTTACATAATTTCATTACACTGCGGCGTCGATGGCCTTATACTGTACACGTAGTCGCTGCGTTGTGCTGATATCACAGCGCTGTCTGGCTGTCGTTGGTGTAGACAAAATATCGTCTTCGTATGCTACTCGCATAACACTCCTGCACTGCATAACGTTAGTAGTATTGTAGTCGACACCTTACTGGTAGGGTACCGTTGGTGATACTCCGCGCAAGAATGCTGTGCAGGCGGGTATTGTTTTCAGAAGCGTCTCTCGGTGTGTGTGTCTGTCTGTCTGTCTGTCTGCCTTTCTGCATTACTGTCCGCACAAAAACTGAAAAACAAGTGCTTAGAAATTGAAGTAGCTTGGTAGAAATGTGTTATGGTAAACCCAAGAAGGGATCTAATGTTGGCGACATTCGACCTTACTCTTTGACATTGACAGCTATTTTATTTTTAATATTTTAGACAGAAGTATTACGACGTAACACACCCTGTGTGAGAGAGATATCGACTCAGCACTCCGATTCGTGTTTTTCGATTAATGGCGCTTTATAATAGGGAGCTGCGAATCGTTTTTTTGCGTTCGAATCGAATCTCGAATCGAATCGGCCGTCCGATTCGATTTCGAATCGAATTTTCGAATCGAATCGGCCGTATATAC